>ERZ724522.106-NODE-106-length-48596-cov-7.329144_pt1 | contig 48596 bp, 62 predicted proteins | sample MGYA00376055_ERZ724522 | MGnify/ENA primary metagenome ERZ724522 (study PRJEB28724, sample SAMN07190884) | wastewater metagenome | isolation source: effluent of sewage treatment plant in Hong Hong | place: Hong Kong | collected 2016-03-17 ... | reverse complement strand
ATTTATATGTATAATTTTATTAATTATACTGATTATAATTTACTAAGTTTAACTTATTTTATTTGACTTTTCATTATTTACTTTTAAGTATATCTAATTTAATATTAATTCAAACTTCATTTTACCACAATCCCATATTTTAGGAATATCTAATTTGCTCTCAGAAATTCCGGTTCTTGTCTTTCTTAGTCTTGATTTATTAACTCTTTTATTTCCTAAGACATATTTATAATCTGGATTACTTACATTCACCAGACTAAATCCTAATTTTCTATATAATTCGCCATGACTCCAATCTCTATCTGCATAGCTTATTATTCTCTTGACTTCAAAATTTTTAATAAAATAATTTAAGATTTTTGATGCCGATCCTGGAATGGTAGCTCCTATTTTACTACAAAATCTATTCAAATTCCATTCATTATCACTCATCCTTTTTCTACCTTCAAAATGATCAAAAGTCATTATACTAACTAATTCATCATTATAGTATAAACCTAATTTTATTTTAGAGTTCACCCATCCTTGTATGTGGTTTTTATTCAAAAAATCCTTAACAATTTTTGTAGATTTTATATTTTCTACTCTACACTTTCTAGCAAATATCCCACCAGATGTGTTTAATTTTAGTAAGTACCCTATTTGATTTTTAACTATATCTCTCTTAAAATCCCATTCATCTTCCCATATATGAATGAGTCTAATTTCTTTTTCTCTAAAATATTCAGTCTTTTTTAAATGAAAGTCCTTTTCTTTATATTCATTAGAATGCCAATAGAGTCCATTAAATTCAAATCCAATTTTTAAATCTGGTAAGTAAATATCTATTTCCATTTTACCAATTCTATAAGTCTGTATTATTTCTTTATCATATATAGATTGAATGAATTTATATAAATCAGACTCTTTAATACTTCTATTATCTCCAACTGGATTACACACAGTGCATAAACTGATATTGTATATTTTTCTTTTAGAGTAAACATCTTTTGATATTTTAAAACTATGTGACTCTCCAATATCACATTTAAATAAGGAGATACCGTTATCTACGTATTGTAGATAATTGGGATCATTTGCAATTTGATAATTTTCCCTTCTATACAATTCAGAAGTTGTGAAATACTCACTATTATACTTTTCTAAGTTTGTCTTTTTAATTTTATCTTTTATTATCTCTGATTTTAAAGGCGAATCTACACCAAAATTATTGAAAGTGGTTGCTTTTTTCTTATCTTTTGTATCCGTTAATTTTGATATGTTATCAACACCATAAATAAATTTAACTGTTTCTCTCTGTCTTTCTTTTACTTCATCTGATTGCATTGGATTTTCGACCCCCCATTTTTCTAAATTAGTCAATTTCGTTTTACTTTTTACTATGTCCGATTGTGAATGATTTTCGACTCCCCAATTTTTCAAACTTGTTTGTTTGAATTTTTCTTTCGATGTATCTAATTTACTAACACTTGTCACACCATATTTTAAGAGATTAGATTCTTTTATTTTCTCACCTTTACAATCTTTACAACAGTATTTTTTAATATGTGATTGTAAACTTCTATTATATTTGTAGAAAGAAATATTTTCTATAACTCCGCAATAATCACAAGAAACATTTACTAAATTAAAAGATTTTTTAGGCAAGTGTTCAATTTTAATCAAAAAATATTCACTATCAATATCATAACCTAACGACTTATAATAATTTAAATCATAGTTATATTTAGATCTAACCTTAACTTCTTTATCTAATAACATTAATATTATTAAATTTTTTGAATAATAGTTGGTACAAATCCTAATTCTAAAACTTTACTTTTATCTAGTAAAAATTCAATATCATAAAAATTAAAATGAAAGACCATAGTAAATTCTTTTGAAGAGACTTTCTGTTGAGAATAATTAAAAGTATTCTCACTAAGAGACTTTAGTATTATTTCCCTAAATGATATTCTATAAATCCCATCGCGGTGTATATCAACTGCTGTAATTGTAAAAGGATTCACATATAAGTGATCAGTATCTAGATAGTGTTTAGATAATATATCAAATACAATCCAATAATTAATATCAGCATCTACTGAGGCAAAAGTTATTGTAATATCATGTCCAACAATATCTTGAATATTTTTAGCTGGCTTATACATTCTTTCTTTACCTCTTATTAAATGTTGCATTGGTGTGTCAAAACTGATTCCTGGAAAACTAACAGCCTTAATTGTGGAATTCAAATAATCTAGTACGTTTTCATATTGAATCCAATTCTTCTCTAGAATAGGAGTATAAGATTGAATAACTTCTGATGGTATAAAATCGGGAGGGAGGTTAAATACAAACTGACTGGACTGCGAGGAAATTCTCAATTTTTTAAATTATTTTTTAAAATCTCATTTACATTTAAGATCTGGGTATACCAATTATTTTTTAAATTATCTCTTTTAACACAAGATTCAAATTCTTTTTGACCACCAAAATGTTCTACTGGTTCAAAATGTTGTCTTCCGTCAAATTCAATACATAAATTATAATCTGGTAAATAAAAATCAAAAGTTAATTTATTTATATATTTACATTTATCAAACCCCATATTGATGATGATACTTAATATCATTTTTAATTATTATTTCCGACGACCTTCCATTTTCTTTTTAGTTTCCTCGTGCTTTTCTCATTTGTTCAGAGTTTTTCTTATCCTGCTCAACGTTTCCTGATGAACCTGAATTACTTCTGGCGTTTTTCATTTGTTCAGAGTTTTTCTTATCCTGCTCAACGTTTCCTGATGAACCTGAATTACTTCTGGCGTTTTTCATTTCCTCAGAAGCCTTTTGTTCCTTAGTTTTTTCCGGCTCAGCTTTTTTCTTAGGCTTTGGATCAGCAGCTTTTTTTCTTCTACTAATTCCATATTTTGAAGATAAATTATTATTACTATTATCAATTTTTAAATCTTTCTTACCAGATGAATTTTTACCAGATTCTAAATTTATTCTTCTTGTCGCAATAGCTACATTATCTGCAACTACGGTTATTCCTAAGTCTATACCTGTGCTATTAGTTTCGAGTTCACCTAAAACATCTATTATACTACCACCACTAACTGATTGTGCAGTATCTAAAATTGTAAATAAACCGGAGTATAGAATATTTCTAAATCCTTGATTGGTGGTCGTGATGTAAAAAACATTACTTCCTAATTTATTTAGATTTTTAATATCTAAGAATTTTGATTCATCAATTCTAAATTGACATACTCCAAATTTTGGAGCAGTTTCTCCTGTAAAATATTGAGAAAACTCAATCATTTTATCATCACTTTTGAATATTAACTTTAGATCCTGACAATTGGTTAAGTCAACGGGCTCTAATGTGTTTGACTCACCCACACTCTTAAAAGCCAATATGAATTTAAAAATATTGTCAAATGGTCGTATTCCTATTTTCATTTTACCCATTAGGTGATAATTTTCAATTTTATTACTTGATGTTCTATTTAAGGCCGATCTCGAATATGCTGATATTATCTTTTCATTTTCAACAAATTTACCAACAATAGGTAAAAGTTCTGGAACAGGAACTGATATTTCAGTTTGCACATTTGGCGTTTTTCCTATAGCATCAATACTATATAGACTAAATTGATTTTTTGAATATATTTTTGGTTTAAAAGTGTCTCTAACGTTTATTTTCTTAGAATTAATTAAATATTTTGAAAGTTGATCAGGTTTAAGTCCATATGCTGCTTTTCTTGTGACTATATTACCATCATCTTTATTGATCAATTTCATCTCAACATCAATAATTGCTTTAGTTGATGAATACTTAATTATAGGTCTAAACTCTACAATCTCTGTAAAATCATTTTCAATTCTATATGTGAGTGTTTTTCCTTTTATGTTTTCTTCAAAAACGGTAATATCAAATTCTAAATAGTAATACCTTCCTAATAACAATGAGCTATCAATAAATAGTACAAAATTCTCAAAAGTTCCATTATACATAGGATATATTTCAAAATAATCACCGTTAACAGCTTCTTGCATATATAGACTCAAAGCCTGCAATTGTGGAATCTGTGGAATCTGTTGTATTACTTTTTGTGTAGTCAAATACGTACTAACTCCAGCAATTGTAGTGACTTTACTAATAAATCTAAAATCTATGAATATTGGTGCTGTTTGAGATAGTCCAATTCCATCTGTCAAATTGTAATTTACACTATCCGGAATAGTTCCATTTGAATCTCTTTGTAAAGCGATTGAATAAACAGATGGTACATTAAGTTCTATAAATCTATCCCAAACTTTATCTTGATATAGAATAGGATTTGATAAAGTCTTAATTAGTTGAAGTTGATTTAAGTCGTTAACATCAATAAAGAAATTTGATATCTCAAATAATTTCTTATTAAAAAAGTCATAGGTATATAATCTCAAATAGAATCCTTGATACTCGCCAAATTTATAGTTTACTGGTAAATATATCTTGACTCTATCATGTTGAATAGCAGTCGGTGATACATATTCTTTAATTGACAAGAATGTGTATCTTGAAGTATCAACTTTACCAAATTTATTCGAAGGAGCATCTATTAATACAAGAGAATTATCTTGATTATTATTAGTTATAGTTGAGTCGTAGGATATATAAGAGTTAATTAAATCTTTTGAATTAGTCAAAATCTTATATGGTTCTAATATTAAATTTTTAGAATCATATACCCACTCTAATAATATATCTCTATGTATCTGTTTAAATTCTGAATTCATCTATTTATATATTAGTTTAAAACATTCCAGGTGAGCTACCTGATATCATACCAGGCGAATTTGAATTCATCACAGGTCTTTGTTGTTGAAACATCTGATTATTTCTACCGGAACCTGATGTATTTCTAATAGCTTTCATTTTTTGAAAATCCACTAAACTTGGTAGAAATTCACCTGTACTAACTTCATTCTCAGGATAGGCTCTTCCTTTTGAAGATCTTGAATTATTGAGACCATTATTTACATATGCGTCTAAATCGTTTTTAAAACTTTTTTTATTAAAAAGTGATCGTACAACTGTAGTAGTTGGTTCAATATTTAATCCTTTAAAATATCCAAACAAGAGGTCTAATTTTTGATCGTTGATTGAAGGAGCACTCTTAATAAGAGTATTAGTATTTACAATTTTCTGTACTGATTGGACTTGTAAGAATCCACTACTTAGTAATAATATTTTTAACGAATCTTTATTATTCTTAATTACTCCCCAATTTTTATAAAAGAATCCTGCCTCTATTGACTCTATGGCAGCTTTCCATCTTGGTTCTTTTTTAAGAATTACTGTTGATGGTGCCTCAATTGTTCTTATTTCAACCAACCTATCTGGTCTCGAAATTGTTGTAGTATTTACACTTGTCGGTATATTTGTACCTTGATTTATAGATTCTTTTACTGTTTCTATTTGATCTACCTTTATAGGCGCTTGTACCACAGGTGGTGTCTGTGGAAGTACAATTTGACTTGCATCATAATCGGATAATAGTTTAGATTGATTGATAACCGAGTCCCACGGCAAAAAGAATGAACTATACACAATAATTTTTAATCCAGACTCGTCAACTCCATTTATATAAAATAGATCAAATCCTGAAGCTGATACTTTCTTGATATCATTATATGATCCTTCGGATATTTTGAAAACCACTTTTCCATTTACAAAATCATTTTCAGAAGAATCTCTATAGATATCAAAATTTAAATCTTTTTTATCACTTTTAATTGTTAATTTTAAATTCTGAATAATTGAAAGATCATAAGGTTGTTTGATGAATTCATTTGAATTTATTATTTCGAATGAGATGATATTATCAAATGGATATATGTATATAACTTGTCCATTATTCTGAATGTATCTTTTACCATCAAATTCTTGAGCGAAGTCACTATCAACTGCAAAATAATGTTGAGAAAATAAATTAAATGGAAGTTTTTTCAAATTTAAAATTGGCTTGGTACCAAATGGACTATCACCAACATTTGGTAATGTAGTTGATTTCACATTAATAACCTCTTTTCTTTTTGCGTTTTTAAGATTTATTTTAGTCAGTGACTTGGTATATTTAGAAATATCACCACCGCCACCTGTACCATTAGATGTATTCAATCTTGTATTAGGTTCACTTCCCATTTTTGCACCACCACCTTGTAATAATCCATACGATGCTTTTCTCTCAATAAATGAACCATCAACATTATTAATAAGTCTAAGTGTCACATCAATTATTGCCGTAGTAGTTGTGAACTTTAAAATTGGACGATATTCAATCTCTTCTCCAAAATCCTCAGTGACAATAAATTTATGAGTTTTTGTTTTAACATTTTTCTCATATAAATCTACTTGATACTCTACATAGTACCTATTTCCTTCATAATATGACTCATCTATAAAATTCTCAAAATCTCCTAAAGTTCCATTATAAACTCCATAAATTAGGAAAAAATCACCTTGAGTTGATTCTTCAATCTTAACACCAAGTTTTTCAAATTCTGGTGTTTGCGGAACTACAACCGTTTGTCGAGGTGATAAATTAAAAAAGCTATTACCACCCACCGTATCTACACTATCAATAAAATGATAGTCCATAAAAATAGGTGATGTTTTAGATAGTCCTAATCCATCGGAAAGGTTAAAGTTTATAGAATTATTAGTTGTTATATTAAACCTTCTTTGATCTGATATTTTTGTGACTGATGGTATTTGTATCTTAACATACTTTCCCCATTGTTTTTGATTTATAATCAAAAGAGGTGATGAATATTCTATTTTATAGTTCTGATCAACATCTGTTATGTTAAAGTAAAAATTGGATAGTTCAATGACTTTTTGATTGTTATAATCATAAGTATAAACTTTTAAATAGAATCCTTTTCTACCTTCAAATGTGTAATCTACTGGAAAGTGAACCTTTATTGTATCATATCTAACTGGAATAGATCTTGCAAAATTCTTTATTTGTAAGAATGATATGAAGTCTGTATCAATAGTATTTGGTGTATTACCTAGTGGTACTTTACCATATCTATTTTGAATAGTATCAATTTTATACAACTGATTGTATAAATCATTATTTGTCTGAACATAACCTCTTTGAGGTGGTCTTTCTTCATCAGCTGAAACAAAACATTTTGTTCCAGTCTTTGTATTTAAAAGAATATTATATGACTCACCAATTAAATTAGAATCATCATAAATAAATTCAATTAGTATATTAGGATCAATATTAAAATACTTTGATAACTTCATTCAAGAAGAATTATTTTAAAATTATATATAAAAAAACCTCTCTTATGAGAGCAATTAAATAGTTAATATATAAGTGTAAAATTATACTTAAATATGTTTAATATAACAGAGTTCGCTAAAAAAATAGGATATTCAGTTAAAACCCTACAAAGATGGGATAGAGAAAATATACTTAAACCAGAAAATAGAACAAAAACCAATAGAAGATTATATTCAGAAAAACAATTAAATGAGTTTATCTCAAATAATTCAATGTCTAAAAGAAAAATAGTGTCTTATTGTAGAGTATCTTCAAATAACCAAAAAGAAGATTTAAATAGACAAGTAGATTTTATAATAGACTATTGTAAAAACGCGGGAATATTTATTGATGAAATTTATAAAGATATTGGATCTGGACTTAATTTTAAAAGAAAGAATTTTTTAAAATTAATAGATGAAATTAATAATAAAGAAATATCAATTATTATTATAGCTCATAAAGATAGATTGTGTAGATTTGGATTTGAATTATTAGAATATCTATGTGATAAAAATGATACAACTATTAAAATTATTAATGATGAAAGATTATCTCCAGAACAAGAATTATGTCAAGATTTAACCTCTATAATACATGGATTCTCTTCAAGATTATATGGATTAAGAAAATATAAAAATAATTTTATAGAAATGTGTAAAAATGATAAAAATGAGTTTTAAATTATAATATATAATATATGAACACATTTAATCACTATATAAAGAAAGTAAAAATATATCCTAATAAAAATCAAAAGGAAGTATTCGACTTTTGGTTAAGAAGATGTAAAATTCTTTATAATGTTTCATTGGAAGAAAAAATAGAATATTATAGAAAAACTGGTAAGTATTTAAATGTATATGAACAGAAAAAAGAGCTTGTTGATATTAAAGATTTAGACTATTCTTGGAAAGACATACCAAATAAATCTTTACAAGAAATAATATTTAGAATTGATAAATCATTTAAATCCTTTTTTAAAGGAAATGGATTTCCAAAGTTTAGAAATGAAATTAACTCTATTGAATTTGTAAAGACTGATATTAGATTAAAAAATAACTCTTTATATCTACCAAAAATTAAAGAGGAGATAAAATATAAGGAGGAGATAAAGGCTGATTGGAGTTCAGTTCGTTTAATAAAAGATGGTAATAGTTTCTTTTTATCTTTTCTATATAAGGAGGAATTTAATATTGATATAAATAATGGTGAAATATTAGGTATAGATTTAGGTTTAGATAGTTTATATACAGATAGTACTGGTAATAAATGTAAAAGATTTTCATTAAGATTAATAAAAAGTTATAGAAATAGAATCAATGATATAAATAAATCATTAAGTAGTAAAAAAAGAGGCAGTAAAAGATATAAAAAGACAAAATATAATCTAAACAAAGCATATAAAAGATTAAAAAGAACAAAGGATGATTATTTACATAAAGAGAGTTTAAAGTTAGTTAGGGATTCTAAAGAGTCTATAATAGCGTTAGGTGATATAAATGTAAATAGTATTATAAATAATAACAAAGAAACTAAATCTAAAAAAGGACTAATAAAATCCTTTTATGTAAATTCTTTATCAATATTTAAACAATTTATTATATATAAATCATTAAGGTATAATAAATTATGTTTATTAGTTGATGAAAGAAATACGTCCAAAACATGTAGTTGTTGTGGTAATATAAAGTATGATTTAAGTTTAAAAGATAGGATTTATAACTGTAAAAGTTGTAATAATAGTATTGATAGAGATGAAAATTCAGCTATTAATATGAAGTTGCTTGGTTCAAGCCTTATATCAAAAGATATTTGCGTTCTATAAATTTTATAGAATAATTAAATCTACACAATTTAGTAGATTTTTTAGAACAGGTTCATTTTTTCAAGATAATTTTGTACTTCTTGTTTTATATCTTTGTCCGACATTTCTGGATATCGTTGTCTTATTTGTCTAAACAACTCTAGTTCTTCTTGTTTAAGTTTTTCAATATCCTTATCAATTTTGTTTATTTGAAAATTACTACTATTATATTCATTTTCAATATCCATTATTATTTTTAATAGTTTACTCTTTGCTTCTTCAGCATCGGTTATTTTACTTTTATCTAAATCTTCTTTAAAATCATTTAATTCTTGTGATTTATTTTCAATCATCTTTAAAAGATCTTTAATTGAGTTTTCATAAAAGTTTATACCTGATCTTAATCTCAAATAGTCTTTTCTTATTTGAACGGCTTTTTTTAAAAAAATTTCTTGTATCATTCAACATTCATACTTTTTGGAGAATCTGGCTCTTGACCTTCTTTTAGAAGTCTACTCTTTGGTGGTGCCGGAGGAGGTGGAACCGCTTTTTTTCTTGTAGATTTTTTCACTCTAACAGGAGTTGGACTTGATTCAACTTCTTTAGTTACTGGTTTATTAACCACTGGTTTGTCAGTAACTCCATTTTTTTTATCAATCATAGATTTAATTTCAGAAATTATTTTATTTCTTATAATCGATGGATCTGATAACAAATTGTTTGTAAATTCTTCTGCTAAATACTCAATAATAGATATTTCATAAGAGTCTTCCATCATTTCAATAAAATCGAGACGTGGTATTTTACCATCTATTTTCAAATTAATATTAAAATCGAGATTTCTTTTAACATTTCTAAACATCGATGTTACAGGATCTACTGCCTCAATTCTTTGAACCGGTTGATTCACTGGATAATACTCTTGTTGTTCTTGAGGATCCGGACTTCTTGGAACTTCAATGCTTTGAACCTCTTCTTGTGGATCTAAGATTCTCGCAAATGCCTCATTTTGTTTTCTTAGAGAATCATCGACTGATGTTGCTCCATATTTTCTTTTTAACTCTTCAATTTCATCTTGTGGATCTGAGTAAACTATGGCACTCTCATTTGGAACATTAAAGTTTGAATTAGGATAATTCATATTAGCACTTTGATTTTCCTCTTTTATTCTTGATGTGTCAATTTTTTTAATTGTTTCAGCAAGGTAGTTGTAAGCATTTTGATTCTCAAAAAATCTTTGAGGATCTACAATATCTTCACCACTTTTTTTGAATGAGAATGACTCTCTAACTTCACCTGAAACCGGTGAGAATAATTTATCATTCATTAAAAGTTTAGTGTCTATTTTTTCTTTATTGTTAGTTATTGCCACATTTTGGTATACATCAATTATTGTAATTGTATCTCCAGTAATTTTATTTTTAAAAGATTTATTGACCAGATTCATTTTGGCTTATTAATTTTTAGATTATCTATTAATATTTAATGTCTCATTGAATAATAGTTTAACTTCAATTTAGAATTTTTTAAAAGAGCAAGGGGTCTGAATTGAACAGAATCTCTTAACTGGATTGTTAAGCGCATTGACATATGCTACCCCTGCATATCTATTATATATGTAGTATTAATAAAGTTTAATTCAAATTTTAATTGACCAACCACCCCACTTTTCTAAATTTGTTTGTCTTATTTTATTCTTAATAATATCAACTTGTGAAATGTATTTATAACCCCATTTCTCTAAATTAGTATTTTCTCTTTTTTTGTTTATTTCTTTTATTTCATAATCAGTTAAGTTAGAATAATAATCTTTCATTCTTATTGAAACTTCTTCAGATTTATCTTTCATTTTCTTAGACTTAATATCAGATATATCACCTGACTTAGATATGTGATCAACTCCCCACTTTTCTAATAATGTCTTCTTAGACTTTTCCTTAAAGTCATGTAATTGAAAATGACTCTCAACTCCAAACCTACTTAAATTACTCTCTTTTGCCTTTAATGATCCACACTTTATACTACAAGCATATTTTCCACCTTTTTTAATATTATCATTATAATTCTTATACATTATTTCTTTTTCAGTTGAGCAATAATCACACTTAGCTAATATTATTGATCTTGAACCGAGTGGAGCATCTTTTATATCAACAAAAATATATCGATCAGAAATATCATATCCTATATTTTTATAATATTCTGAACTTTTAACTTTTATTTTATCTGATAGTATCATTTAATATATATATTAAAATGTGTCTTTTCCTTTAATGTTTTTAATGAAAAAACCCCACAAATTTGTGGGGTTTTTCATTAAAAACATTTTGATATCAAAAGTCACGGAAGAAGTCATCATCATCGCCATCAGTTGATGGACTTGAATTTGTTGAAGTCATAGACTCTTCGAAATCAAAATCTTCTGATGTTGGCTTTGATTCAGACTTTGATGATACAAAACTTTGTGATGTTTTACCAGTCATAAATCCGATAATCTCATTAATTTTACCTTGTTGAGTGTCATCTAATTTTTTAGGACCAAAATCTTCTAAATGGTGCTCTCGATCCATTAAAAACTCTCTGATTGTAGAGTGTGCCTTAGATTCAACTTTACCATCTGTACCAAGTGGTGCATTTTTGAATACACCCTTTTCTTTGAAAAAGATTGGAAGTGAAGAAGTTTCTGGCTTAAACATAGACATTTTGTAATCTGGATATGTTTCATCACCTGTTTGAATTTCTTTAACTAAGAGAACGAAATCTTTACCAGCTGAAAGGTCAAATACATTACAAGAAACCCCTGATATTTCACCATTCTTTTCTGCTGAAATTTTATCTTTAATTGTTTTGCCGTATTGGAAAATCATAATTTTACCAACTAATTCTGGTTGTTGCTCATCTTCTAATACAAGAACATAGGAATAGTATTTCTTAGAATACTTCAACATCTTAGCTCTTTCTTGAAGAATTGCGTTTTTAGAGTTGGTTAACTGGTAGTATAAATCACTAAGAGCGCACTTCTCACCAAAATTCTTTGGACTATCAAAGTATCCTGAAAGTTCTTTTTGATTTTTAATATCAACATAGTGAGAAATTTTCTCAATTGCTGCTTGTCCTACTTTACCATCTTGAGTTAAGTTAGGAAGGAAACGAACTACCGAACGGTATCCTTTCTTTTTGTCTTTCACTTTTGATAAATCGATACGATAAATACCATCAGTGTTAGTTTTTGTTTGTTCATTCAAAAAATCCATTTTTGAATCCAAATTGCCGAATAAGTCATCATTTAATTCTGCCATCATAATTGCCGTTAATTTTTTTTATTTTTTGAAATATCTTTTGGATAATTCAATTAAATATTATATCTTTAGTGATTAAAAAAGTTTAGTTAAAGTTGGTGTAAAATTACCCTGTTGGAATATTTGACACATTTTTTTATACTCATCATCTGAAACTCTCACAAAAGTTCCTTCAAAACCATAAAGCGTAACCGTATTATCATCTTCATGATAATCTTCAGTCCATAGAGATTTTACTAATCTAAATCCTGTGTGTGAATAAAAAGTCTTTAAACAATCGATCAAAATTGATAATTTATCTTGATTAAATAAACTTTGATCAAAGTGTATGAATAAGTAATCATAACCTGATGATTCTCCAGATTCTATAAATTTAATTCTATTTTTATGAATTCTTTTGTGATCATTTCGATTCAAATTTATAGTCTCAGCATTATACTCTAATCGTGTATTACTAATTCCAGTATCTAAAATGTTTACCATACCGTGAATCCTTGCTTGACCCCATGGATCTGGGTCTTTAAAATACATATACCCGAACTCATAGTCGTCAATGAATGTAGATAAATCATCAGTAAAATCATAAAAATATTCTTTAACCTCATCAAAGGATGGAAAGTCATTAAAATCAACCGACTCAAAATGTTTAAAATTCTTAATAATCATAATTCAATACTTAATTCTGACTTATCTGGTCTTGTATATGAAACCTTTGCTATGTTTTTTATTTGATATTTATACTCTGGATTAACATATTTTTCACCTTTACCTTTTTTAACATAAGCGAGTGTTATATGCGGTTTATACTCTGGAAATTGATTAGAATTTGGAAGTTTTGATAATCTTTGATTAATCTCCTCAAGTTTAGGTGTCTTCACAACTTCTAGTTTAACAACATCAAATTCAGAATTTTCAAAAATTGAAACACCATTTATCTCTACTTTAAAATCATCTTCTACGAATCCTTCAAAACATTTCAAAATATCTTCATCTGTGACTTCTTCATGAATACCATATAATAATGTTAGGTGTGGTCTTGTTTGTAATCCATAACTTTTACCTTCTACTTGATAGATATCATCATGATCTATTGATTCTAATAGTTCGGACCAATTTGAAAAATTATAATCGATCATTACACAACCATATTCATACTTTTTATCTTGTGACTCTTTTATAAATTGTAAATACTTTTTCATCATAAACTATTTATTAAAAAAATGATACAAAGATTGTGAATTGGTATAAAATATTTTTATGTATAAGTGTCCTATTCTTTGCACAAATCGTGACTTGGTTTCAAATGTTTGGACAATTCAAATGGGATTTTTTTAAAAATAATATTTTTTTAGTTTGTCTTACTGGAATACCAATTACATTAATGTATTACTATTCTACAAAATATGGAGTAGAAGGTTTTGGAAACTCTTGGTCTTTAAGAATTGTCCAATTTGTAATGAGTATAATTATTTTCACTTTCTTAAATTATCAACTTTTAGGAGAAGGTATAAATACAAAAAACACAATCTGTTTAGGATTGTGTTTTTTAATTGTTTTAATACAAACTTTTTGGAAGTAATTATTTAATTTCTTTACCAAAAGGACTTTTCAAGTGTTTTAAATTCCAAGAAGGTGTGAAAGACTTATTCTTTCTTTGAAAAGTCTCATATGATTCTATACCTCTGTCAACAACATTTCCCTCATATCCTAAGTTAGCACCTTTAAGTTTTGGAACTCTATCATCAATTGTGGTTGACTTTGTTGCTTTTCTTATTTTATCTAATTGTTTAACTGTAGATTCTCTTGGAAGAGCTCCCTCATTTTCAGACATTGTTATATCAATTGAACCATCTTGATTAAATTTTGCAAAATGAATATTATCAACGATAGGTATTATTTTATCAACCAATTCAGGATCTATATTATCTGGTCCAAAAGACTTAACAAATTTCCTTCCATTCTCATCGAATACAAAATCAAAATTCTCACCAAAATTTTTTTCAATTAATCCTTTTATCCTACCCTTTATAGATATAAACTCTTCTATTTTGCTTCCTTTAAAAGCTTTTAACCTAGCTCTAATAATTTTCATTATTCTTTGATTATTTTTATAATCTATATATTAATATTTAAAATCTATTTTGTAGATATATTTAGAATCAACATTTCTACCTAATAAATCAAAATAATAATATTCTATATTTGATGACTTTGTATATACCTGTTTAATATCGTAAAAATGATAAACTCCATTCAAATCCAACTCAACAAGTCTAAAATATGTTATATCAGATTTAGGACTGAAAATAATAGATTTATAATATCTCTTATCACTTGAAGAGAATCCAGCAGCATCTAATTCAAACAAATTATCAAATTTTTGTAAATCAATAGAATGTTGAATATAAAATTTATAAGTATTAATTTCTGACGATGTTACAAATTCAACTTCAACGTTTTGATTAGAATATCTAACATTAAATGATTTTAACTCAATTGCCAATGGTCCAAATTCAACTATCTCAATACCATCTAAATCATATCCGTCAGATTCAAAATTAAATTGATTAAATGAACTCGATACGCTAACATCAACCACTTTTATATAAAGTATAGAATCAAAACCTGTGTTGTATAAACTAAATGATGTATTATCATTTAAACAGGTTCTACCAATATAAAACCAATCTGATAAACTATTTGATACATAGATATCAGCCGATTCTCCGTAAATATCACAATTTGTATATGTCCAAGTTGTTTCATATACGTTTATTGTAGTATTTGGAGTGACAGCAATTGGAAACTCTGTTTTTAAAATTATCTCACCACCAAAACCAAGTGCTGTAAAATTCACATTACTTGTTAATTGGTCACTATTTTGTGGTTTTCCTAATGACCTTGAGGGATTAGATCTTATAGGTAAAACTCGATTACCAAGATTTGTAAGTCCTTGATTAAAGCTAACAACCTCATAACCATAATGTTCTGACTGTGAATATAAAATCGAACTAAACAAAAGTAAGATTAGTATTAGTAGATTTTTCATATTATTATTTATTTTTTGAAACCTTTATTGGGATTATGATTTACTTAATACTATATATTTTATTATTAATGTCACATTTGGATAATGTTTAAATATTTGTTATTTTTGAAGGATGAAAATTCCAAGAAATAGAAAACATTTACTAGACATGATAAATGGGTGTATAGAAAATGACTCATCTGAGAATCTACGATTTTACCTAACATTCTTCAGATCGAAATTTTTTGCACCTAAGGATATGGATACTTTAAAAAAAGAATTTCCGGACCTTCTATCTGATTCGGTGTCGAAATTTAAACCGGAATGTTCTAAATACTTACATAGTTTAGGATTTACTACAAATCCATACAATGTTTTATTAAAAAAGAGTAAAATACAAAAAGTTCAAGAAGTTTATAATTTACTAATTGAGTTAGGGTATGAAATATCAGACGATATAGTTGATAAAATTTCTCTAAGAATTTTAGAACCTTCTAAAATTGAAGCAAATAAGACCAGAATTGATACAGCGTTGAACTTAATTTCATCAGGATTTCTTTCAGAAGAAAGATTTGAAATTGTTCTGAATAAATTGATTGTAGACACTAAGAATAAGAAATTTGAATCAAATATCAAAATATTTGCTAGAGACTTTAAATTAAAAAAATTACTTAATGAACTGGATACAAATTCCTAATTTAGGAAAAATAGAGGTAGTAGAGGGTTGGAAATATTCTGGTCCTCTTTCTAAAAATCAATTATATAAGATGTGGTCTTCTTTTTCACATCATACAATTAAGATACTATGTCCTAATAATATTAACTTAATAGGATTAAGAGGATTTGAATGTAAAAACGTGGTCATTAAAAAAGATGGTGAGTTCTATGATTGTAAGTTTAAAATAGTATCAATTAGAAAACTATCTAATTTTAAAGAAAGTAGTCTTGTGAAAATAGAAGTTGAGGATCTCTCAATGGATAAAGTTACTAAAGATACTTCAAGAGATTTAAAACTTTCTGAGATTTTTGATTTATAAGAATTTGTCTAAACAATATAAGAATGAAAAGCGAAATTAAAATTGAATTTAGTAATAAGAAATCTTTAAAGAAAGTGATTGATAAAGCTTATTTTGAAGATGGATATTTAGGTAAACTTTTATCAAAAAATAACTTTATTGAAGTATCACCCGATGTCGATGAAGTAGTATATACCGTAATTAAAGGTCTGAATAACGCCACAATCAAAGTTCTTAATAATGATTTAATTGATGGATCTTGTAGATTCATTGTGGATGATACAGGTGAGAATCCTAAGATATATCCAATCTCAATGTATTGCATTGTAGATGAAAATAAAAAATACATTTTTTACTAAGATGATTAGCAAATTTGACTTTGAGGATATTAACCTCGTGCCTAAAAAATGCGTAGTGGACTCACGAAGTGAATGTGATACTTCTGTGTCTTTGGGAAAATTCAAATTTAAACTACCAGTAGTCCCTGCTAATATGGAGTGTGTAATTGATGAACACATCGCTACCAATTTAGCAAGTAATGGATATTTTTATATCATGCATCGATTTGGCCTAAATCCAATTGACTTCATTAAAAAGATGAAATCTCAAAATTTAGTATCATCTATTTCACTTGGTGTTAATCAAGACTCCTACGAAACTATCGACGAAATAGTATTAGCTAATCAAGTAAGTGGTTCTAACTATACTCCAGATTTTGTAACTATTGATATAGCACACGGCCACTCCATTAAAATGGAGAAAATGTTAAAGTATATTAAAGAGAAATTACCAAACACTTTTGTAATTGCTGGTAATGTTTCAACATCAACTGCTGTTATGGAATTAGAAAATTGGGGAGCTGACGCAGTTAAAGTAGGAATTGGACCTGGCTGTTTTATTCCAACATCTTTAGTGAGAACTAAAAATGGTCTAAAAAAGCTACAAGATATAAACACTAATGATTATGTTTTAACACATAAAAATAGATTCAGAAAGGTTTTAGAAAAACAAAACTATATTGGTGAACAAGATTTGATAAAAATAAATGAATTAGACCCTTGTACAGAGACACATGAATTCTATGTTGTTGATAGATCTAAAAAAGATTTGATAAGTGAGAGTAATATATCTGACTACGCATTTTGGATTCAGGCTAAATATTTGGATAAAGATAAACATCTTTTGGTAAAAATGTGAATAGGAAGAATGTATATTCTCATATATATTTATATGAAGTTAAAAATAAGAATTGAAATAGATGGCAAGTATATAGATGAATTGTTAGATAATGGCTCACTTTTTTTTATTGATGGAACTAAAGTAAATAGAAAGAAGTCCAATGAAGTTAAAATATATTGTGACTCTTGTAATAATGTTACTCTCTGGAAGTCAGTACCAACAAGAGAATATATTATAAAATCAAAATTTTTCTGTAGATCCTGTCGTCAATTGGGAGAAAAAAACTCACAATTTGGTAAAAAATGGAATGATGAAAGAAGATTGAAGAGGAGTGATGAAATGAGTGGGCAGAAAAATCCTATGTATGGTAGATCTTTCATCGATGTATGGACTGAAAAATTTGGATTAACTCAGTCAAATTATCTTCTTAATGAGCATCGTTTAAAATCAAGTAAGATGGGAAAGAGCAATGGAATGTTTCATAAGAGTTTTTTTAATATCTGGGTTGACAAATATGGATTAGAAAAGGCCAATCAGATGATGTTAGATTGGAAATCTAAAAAATCAGATTGGTTGAAACAAAATCCAGAGCATCATAATAAAATGATTATAAACTCTCACATAAGAAAGTATAGAAAGACATCAATTGAAAAAATTTTAGAATTATATCTTATAGAAAAAAAAGTTAACTATAAATATAATTTTATTTTAGATGGCAAATATCAATTTGACTTTCTTATTAAAGATTTGAACTTAATTATTGAGACACATGGTGATTATTGGCATGCTAATCCAAATTATTATTCAGATGATGATCCAGTTAAAAAGCCATTAAATGAAACGCAGAAATATAAAATAAATTTAGATAAACTAAAATCGGATTATGTTGTAAAAAATGGATATCAGATAGTTTGTCTATGGGAATCGGATATAAAAAATGAGAACTATAAAAATATTTTAAGAAAATGGAACTTGTAGAAATTGAAAAAATTGAAAAAATTGAATACTATGGTGAAGTAATTGACTTAAGTGTTGATGAAGATGAATCCTATAATATTGAAAATATAATTGTTCATAACTCTGCCTGCACCACTTGGCCAACCACTGGATTTGGATCTAGAAATTGTCAAGCATCAACTATCGCAGAATGTGCAAGAGTGTCTAAAAACCCTATTATTGCAGACGGAGGAATTAGAGTACCTGGTGATATAGCAAAAAGTATAGTATTAGGGACCACTATGGTTATGGTTGGCGGTATGTTATCTGGTTTTAGTGACTCACCTGGACACCTTGTTATTGTTGATGGTAAATCTAAAAAGGAATTCTGGGGATCAGCTTCACAATTTCAATCTGGTAAGTCTAATAGAATAGAGGGGACTAAAATTTTAATTGATTATAAAGATCGAACAATTTTGGAGGAAATGAAATACTTAGAAGAGTGTGTTCAAAGTTCTATCTCTTATGGTGGTGGTAAAGATTTAAGTTGTCTTAAGAGTGTTAGATGGATTTAAACCGTAAACGTGACTTTATAATTACCAAATGTATAGTCATACGAGTCAAATCCAAATCTATTACAAACTAATTCAAATAATTCTTCAATAGATTTAGAAACTCTACCATCATAACTATTTGAATCGAATTCAATCGTAACTTCAACTGCTCCATCATGAAGGTTCGGTAGTAGTTTAGAGGGTCTGTAATAATCAAATGATAAGTTTACTAAATCATATTTAGCAAATAGACTTATTAAGTCCTTTTCATCTGGCCACTTAAATTCTTCTTCTAATTTTTCATCTGGTTTAGAAAAGCTGAAAGACAAGAATGTAAATTTAACATCTCCTTGATTATCTCTTGGTGGTGAAGTTCCAAGTTTCATATCATACATTGTCCAATCTTCATCTTTTAATCGACCAAAAACAGATTGCATTTGACTACTAATTAAAAGAAAATCGGAATAATCTTTGACATCTTGAAACACAATAGAAAACTGACCTCTAATTAGACTACCTGTGTTTATAATTGGTTTAAACCACTTATAATTTGAATTCTTATCAACATAATCTTGATATTTCATGTCATCAATCGATGACTTGAAGAGAACTTTTCTATCATCATCTAAAAAATCTCTCATAGAATCAATTATGACATCCACTATATCTTCTTGTGAATGTGACTCATTTATTGAATTAAATCTTTTAAGATGCTTCATAGTTTATATATTGTCTTCCTGAATCATATAGTTTTAAATATTTCATACTTCTAATACAAATTGACCTCTGTACGCTTTAAAGTCTTCTTTCTTCATCACCGTAATAACGGTTAGTGTGAATTCATTATCACCAGCCTCCAATTGACATACTATGTTAAGATTATTCTTTTTATTTCTAATGACGAATCTGTTAGGTTCACCTGCTCTAACTCCACGGGTTGGATAGTCATCTTCATCTTGATAAATATCAAATCTATCTTGCATCAAAGCAATTGTTAATTCTTCAACTGAAGATTCAATAGTATCAAGTATTTAATCTTTTGATATTCCAGCCTCTAATTTGTCTGTGACTCCGTGTCTATATTGTCTTGAAAGTGCATGTCCGATTGCTTCAACATCAATTCTAATTTCAACTGGTTGTTTAATATCACCAATAAATTCTGGACCTTTTCGATCCATTATTCGTGGATTGATATATCCTGGTCTGATTGCTTCCGATATTTGATTGAATGATTTCAAATGTTTCATAGATTATATATTGTTTTTGAAATAAAAATTTATTCCTAAAACTTTCATATCTAAATTCCATTTTTCCGGATCTTTTGGTATATCAAGACTTTTAGATAAATTAAATGATCCAACTTCTTCAATTTCGAATCCGTTAGAACTCATGTATTTTAAAACTCTTTCAAAATGAAATTTTATATCTGATAATTTGAACTCAACAGCCAAACCACCAGTTGTATCCTTTAAAAAACCAACTAAGATGTAATAATTGTATTTCCTATTTCTATCAACAAAAAACTTCTTGTTGCCAAGTATTACATCAAAATACTCATCTTCTAAATCTTGAAGGATATCTCTTAACTCTGAAATAATTTCAGAATTATCATCTATATTTTCAAATCTTTTTAAGTATTTCATATTAATAAATTATTATTCCAATCTCGTGAAACTCCTCGGTTCCATATTCTTCTATGAAATCTTCCAATGAGTAGAATTCATTCTCTTGTACCAATTTAATATCAATATTTAAATCATATTCTTTTAAGAAAGACTTTAATTTATTTAAAGTAGGTAGAATATGATCATTAAATCTAAAGAAATTATAAACATTGTCTTTTATATCAATATTAATTGAATCATAAAATTTTTCTTTTCTATTTAGTCTATCCTTTGATAGGTGATATTCTCCAATGGTAACATCAATATCAATATCATGATCATCTTCTAAATCTCTTAAAATATCCTTTACATCATCTAAAATTTCATCAAGAGAGACTGAATTAAAACTCTCATTAATATCATCTAAAACTCTAAAAGTTAAATCCAAATATGAGACCCACCTCAGTGATTGTTTTTTCGCAAAAGGTAAATTATCAATATACTCTTTCATAACTGAAACTTTTGAAAACCAAACTCCGTTAATTGTTCTTAAATAAAGGTTTGAAAATTCACAATTAAATTGACTCTCTACATGATTTATAGCAGATTCAAGTTCCCCATACACCTCATCATCTATATAAAAAGACCCTAATGTATTATCTTTTTTATAAGGTTTTAATCTAATATTAATACTTTTAAAACTATCAACAAACTTTCCATCTGGGCCTATTTTGGAAAATTCCATATGGTCTGTGACTATCTGTTTATCTCCTAAACTTAGAGAATGTCCACTATAAACATCTGAAACTTCAAGACCCAAATCTTTAACATGAATAAAAATATCTTCTATATCATTTATAGTTTCTTGATCCTTATCTCTTTCAAATATCTTATAGGATTTTAAATATTTCATATACTATATATATAAAAATCAACAACAATTGAGTGAACATCTGGCCAAGTTTCATTTAGTTTAACACCACTACTTCTAAGTACTCTTTCATCCATGTAGATATAGAATTTTTGAGGAAGACTATGCCAAACTTTATAAGTGGCTTGATATCTATATCCAAGATCGGTCATAACTAATACGGATCTTTGAAGAGTCTCACATAAAATATTATCAAAATTGAATGTTTTTCCTTTTTTAATAACTACTCTATAATCTTGTATTTGATTATCATCTTTACCTTTATAAAAAGAAACATCATATCCCTCATCAGATAAATCTAAAAAAATATCTTTAAGGTGATCAAAATCGTTTGATTCAAATATCTTATAAAGTTTAATATATCTCATAGGTAGAATGATACGTGTATTCTATATATTTTCTCAGTAATTTCATGACCCATATGAAAAGCCCCTTTTTGGTTAACAAAAAAACGACGATTTCCTCCCCTTTCTGACATATATCCACAGTTGTAATTATATCCCAATCCCTGCATATATTCAACAGATCTTTTTAAAACAGATAGACAATCATTTATATCAAAATAATTATTATCACTTTTAATAACGATTCGATAAATTGGATTTCCCAATTTTGTCTGATCTTCATTATAAAATTTAACATCGAAACCATCATAAGATAAATCTAAAAAAATATCTTTAAGTTGATCAAAATCATCATAAAACGATTTAGACTCATTTTTTTTAAAATCTCTTATATAAATATCCATTATCAGACTTCCCCTAAAATGATCAATTTTTACCTCTAAATCTTCTCTTATTAATGAATGTAAGAAATTATCAAGACTTTTTCTAAACTTAGAAGTTAGTGAGGATAATAAAAACTTATCAAAAAATATTTTGATCAAATAGCAATTATGAAAATTTGAATAATTTATCTCATAGACCGTATCTTGAATACCCGACTTAAAAACATCATCTACTTTAGTAAAGTTATAATCATCAGCTATTTCTAAAAAATTAGAATATATGAAATCATATATCTGATCAGAATATCTCTCAAAATGCTTTAAATAATTCATTGTTTATATATTATCTTTACTTCCAAATATAACCACCGCTTATACTTATATATTAAAAATGTCCGCTACCTTTTCACCATGAAGAAGAATCCTGAATTTGATTGTCCCTTGATTTCTTCCTCTACTTCTTTTATTTCTTCTTTTCCCTGTGTAGATATGTCTGCCGCGTTTATCTTAACATTTCCCGGAAGCGTAAAGTCGTACCTTCCAGTTAAATTACCATATTGAACTTTAGACCATCCAGTTACCCATTTAACAAATAAATCATCTTTAAAAAGATATTCAGGTAAAATATTAGCATATCCTTCAATAATAACATCATGTTTAACATTAGTTAGAATATGAAGTCTGTGTTGTAACTGATTAAAGCTATACTTCAAGGTATATTTGTTAAGCTGATTTAACATATCAGACATAGAATCCAATATCGTTTTATATACTCCTAATTCTCCAATTGTTGTAACATATGATGATAAATATGGTTGATTTGTAACACCAAGGTTTACAGATAAATTAGGTGTATTTATACCTAATTGAAATAAGCTTGTTCCTCTAACTTCATATAAATATGATACTGATTGTATCTCACAAGGAACTTCCACATATCTATATTTTGTAAATTCTTCTGTTTGAAATGCTTCTTTTCTTATAAGAAAATACATTTTTTGAACGGCATATTGGTAGTTACGATAAAAATACGGAAGAGCTCTTGTTTCAATAATTCTTCTTATTTCTGAATCTGGTAAAGTTTTTGGAAGAGCACATCCAATAGTTATTTCATTTTGAATAAAATCAATTAACTCTTCACAAGTTAAACCACCTTGAAATGGAACGTAATCTGCCATAAATATTTTATTTTTATATATTAAAAATTAATAGCAACAAAATCACTTGCGTTTTATATATAATAAAATATAGATAAAATCTATGATTAGTATTATTAGGGAAATGGCTAATAAAAATATTGGATCTTTATCTTTGTTTTTAAATAATGATAAGAACATAGATTATCTAGATCAAATGGAAATTTGTATAAAAAATTAGGATTTAAATATATACACGAAACAGAACCAAACTATTATTGGATAATAGATGGAGTTAGAAAACATCGATTTAACTATCGAAAGGATGTATTAGTTAAAAAAGGATTTGATAAGAATAAGACAGAAGTACAGATTATGAATGAGATGGGTTATTACCGAATTTTCGATTGCGGTAGTAAAAAATGGAGTTTTAAAGTAATTGAACATATACTACAGTTTAAACTATAAATAGTAAAATAGAAAATTATAATGAAATCAATCGGATTATGTATGATAGTTAAAAATGAATCACACGTCATTGAAAGATGTATGGATTCAGTTAAGAGGTTATTAGACTATGTTCTAATAGTAGATACTGGTTCGGATGATAACACACCTCAAGTAATTGAAAATTGGTTACAAATAAATAACATACCAGGTGAAGTTATAATAGAGCCTTGGAAGAACTTTGCTTATAATAGAACTTTTGCACTTTCCAAATTAAAGGAAAAAGAATTTATCGACTATGCTTTAATGATCGATGCTGATGAAATTTTAGTTTTTGATCAAAATTTTGATGTTAAAAACTTTAAATCTACATTATGGGCAGATATTTATGATATTGTGACTGATATGGGCGGATTTATTTATAATAGACCGACTTTAACATCTAATAAGAGAGTATCAAGATATGAAGGTGTTGTTCATGAGTTTTTATCAATGCAAGATGGTGGAACAAGAGATACTGCTATAGGTTTTAGAAATAATCCAATACAGGATAGTGCAAGAAATAGAAGTGGTAATAAATTCTTAAAAGATGCTGAGTTAATTGAACAAGCTCTTAAAGAGGATATTGGAGACTGGTTTAGATCACGATACACTTTTTATTTAGCTCAATCTTACCGAGACGCCGGTAAAACAGAAATAGCAATTGAAAAATATCTTGAAAGAGCTAAACAAGGTTTCTGGGAAGAGGAAGTGTATATTAGTTTATACACAGCCGGGAATCTAATGAAAGGTTTAAACTTTGATCAGGATAAAATTATACACACTTACATAAGAGCAATAGAATCTAATTCAAAAAGAGCCGAGGCGTATTATGGATTAGTTAGTTATTGTAGACACCAAGGTTTAAACAATTTAGGATATATTTTTGGAAAACAATCAATTGATTTACAAATTCCAAGTGGTGCTTTATTTATAGAGAAATATATCTATGACTATGCACTTTTAGATGAGTATTCAATTGTTGCGTATTGGGCAGGTTATTATCAAGACTCTAAAATTGCCTGTGAAAGATTATTGAACGAAAATAAAATACCCGGCTATTATATAGACCGGGTAAAATCAAATTTTCAATTTGCTTTAGATAGACTCTCTTAATAGAAATTAGGAGAGTTTTTAAGACTCATTAATACGTCTTTTTCATTATCAGATATATTTTGAGGTATTCTAATATTCATTCTAATTAAAAGATCTCCTAACATTCCATTATTCAAATCTGGAATTCCTTTTCCTTTTATTCTAAGAACTTTACCATGTGTAGTTCCTGGTGTTACAGAGAATTTAATTTCACCGTGTGGTGTTTGTAAATTGACTTCTTTTCCCAAGATTGCATCTATTACTGATATAGACTGATCATAAACTAAATTTGTAGATTCTCTTTTAAAGTTAAGATCTGGTAACTCTTCTATCAAAACGTGTAAATCACCAGGTATACCATTCTTTATCCAATTTCCGTATTGGGTCATATTTAAAATGTTACCAGATGAGACACCTTTTGGAATTTGTATATCAATTACTTCTTCTTTAGGTACGGTACCTTGTGATCTACAATTATTACAACTTGTTCTAACAATTTGACCATTTCCACCACAAGAATTACAAGTTACTACTTGTTGAATAGTACCAAAAGGTGTTTGCTGAACGACTCTTCTTTGACCCGTTCCTTGACACATTCCACAATTGGTTAGGTCTTTACCACCAACACCATCACAAGTTCCACATTTTACGTGTCTGATATATTTTATTTTTTTATCAACTCCTTTTATAATATCATCAAGAGTTAATTGAACTTTAACTCTTAAATCATTTCCTTTTTTAACTCTCTGAGACTGACCACCAAATCCGAAAAAATCTCCGAATCTGGAAAAAACATCATCCATATTAAATCCACCACCAAATGGATTTCCTTGTTGATTACCGACTGAACCATAAGTATCATACTCTTGCTTCTTTTGAGGATCTGATAAGACATCAAATGCTTCAGCACATTCTTTAAATCTTTCCTCGGTTGAATCATCTCCATGATTTTTATCTGGATGGTATCTCATAGCCATCTTACGATAAGCTTTTTTAATTTGTTCTGGAGTGGCATCTTTTTCAACTTCTAATATTTTATAATAATCTTTACTCATTAAAATTCTTTTTTATTTTATCATTATCAAAAATTATACCATCATATACTTAAATGTCTGGTAAGTTTTATATCTCTAATTTCACTTTCTATTTCACTTGAATTTACTGATGCTACAAAGCTTACTTTTGATGCTTTATATTCTTCTACTATTAAAGTTAATAGTTCCGAATATTTATCCAGATTTTCAAAGTCATTTAAAATATTATGATTTTTCTTAAACTTAGTCGATATAAATTTTAAAAAATCTTCTAATTCAAATTGCAACTGGAATAATTCCAATCTATTATTTTTTCCTTGTGTGTTTGTATATTGATGTGTAAATAAACTCGGAAGATTAATAAAAAATGTATAATAAGCTTTTCGTATAGCAGGTAATATATACTCTAATAAACAATGTTGATCATCATTCACTTTTATAAAAATGTCATCAGTAAATAGATAGTCATAATTATTTAAAGCCTGTTCAAATAAACTCGTGAGTCTTTCAGAATGTTCTTCAGTTAGTCCTGAACAAAGTGTTGGAAACAGGTGTTCTGATAAAGAAGCAAGCTCTGAAAACGATTTTAAATGTCTAAAATTTATCATTTTGATAGAATAATCTTAGGATATCTAAATGGTTTTCCATTTATAGAATAACCTTTTGAGACAACATCAACAATTTTTTGTTCACCTGTGTTCAAAATTGAAACAACTTCGTGAATATCGGGATCGTATTCATCTGTTTGAATCTCTTCTATTCCTTGAGACTTTAGAAATATATTTATCTTATTAAGAATAATGTTAATACCTTCTGAATCTGAAACAGATTTTTTAGCAATGTCTAAATCATTACTTACATCCATAATGGAATTCAGCATTTTAATCTTTGTATCCATTACAAGATCTTCTTTTTCTTTTTGAGCTCTTTTCTTATAGTTTTCAAATTCAGCATACAAACGCATGTAGGCATCTTTTGATTTTAGATCTGCATATTCGTCCATGATCTCGTTTAGAACGACCTCACCAGCATCATCGTGAATGATTTTAAATTTTGTATTGTTGTCTGCTAGTAAATTTTTTTCTCTTAAAAATTCAATTGTATTCATATTTTAATAATTAAATCTTAGTAATTTTTTCACATTATTTGATACAAAAAACTCGTAAGTTCCAAATTGATCTGTTACTTTTTGAACATCCAATTTTTCAAGTTTTATTTTAAAATCTTCTAAATAGTCAACTAATTCAGATAGAGACTTCTTATAGATTGTATTTGGTATCCAATAGTCAGGAAACTTATCTAGAAATTTATCAACAGATATTTCTAAAGCCTTCTTTCTAATTAAAACTTGATTACTATTGTTGATGGATTTGTTTGTTAAAAAGTCAACAACATAGGTGTTAAACTTGTGAATTAGGTTATCAGTTTCTATTGTTTTTAATAGACCAATGACAAGTGCATCTTTTTCAGATAGTTCAAGTTCTTTATTTTCATTAAGCATTATTTCAGCATTTTTATCGGATCCTAAGATGTAATATACAAAATGATCCCAAAGGCATCTTCGAACTAAATCTTCCGGAGTAATAGTTATCTTCATTAATTGATTTATATTTTATTACTTATAATCAAAATACATTCAAAAGTTGAAAGTATAGTATTTTGTGAAAAAAAATTAAAAAAAATTGATTTTTTGATTCAAAAAAATATATATATCTTATTATTTTTAATAACCAAAAACTAAACTTTTAATGAATTGAAAGACACTATCCAAACTGAGATTGAAACTGGATAAACAGACGAATAAAAAACTTAGAATCTCTTTTAGAAGGATCGGGTCTTAAAGCAACAGGTGATTATAGAGTTAAGAAAAGAAAGGTATTAAAAAATAACTATGGCTGACTGACAAATCAACTTCAAAGTTTAATATATAAGTCAAATTAATAATTTTTATTATATGATTTCCTATAACGATTTTATTTTAGAATCTAAAATTCAACTACTACTTGAATCACAAATTGGATTCTCTAGTAATTTCTCTAATGTTTTAAGAAACATTAAAACACCACTTGCGAGTGAAATTATAAAACTTCAAAATAAAGATATAGATGTTCAATATAACTATATTGATATATCTGACGAAAATGATTCTGTAACTTTTACACCAGATAGAAAAGCTAAAGAAATTATAGGAAATAAAGAAATACTTTGGAAAGTTATAGAAGAAAATAGATACTTAACAAACGCACTCAAAAATAAACATATCTACGTTAGTTTAGATTTTGAAATACCATCTGAAGTTTATCAACCTGATAAAGATACAATTGGTAAAGTTTTAGGAGAAACAGTTAGTGCAACAAGTGGTAAAGTATATTGCCTTTTTGAATGCACCGAGGGATCAGATACAGGTAATAAAACTATAATAAACAAAGAAGCTCTACAAGAAGTTGATGGGAGTCTTCAAAAAATTTGGACTGCAAATAGAAATAAAATTAAAATTGGTAGATTTATAAGAGCACTTATAAGAGTTGCAAAAATATCAGCCACCGATTCGGAAATTGAAAAATTTGTAAATCAATACAAATCAACTATTGATATAATGAATGACGCATTTAATAGATTTGATATTGTATCTGGAGAAAAACTGGTTCACTTCTATAATATCGAAAACTATTCGAATAAAAACAATGGGACTTTAGCTAACTCATGTATGGCGGATGTACCGGAGACTTATCTTCACATATATAAAAGTAATCCAGATGTTTGTAAACTGGTTATATTATACGATGATAGTGGTAAAATTTTAGATAATAAATATACTTCCGATAAAATAATAGGTAGAGCAATTTTGTGGAAAACCAGAGAAGATGATATGTTTATGGATAGAATCTATACAAATAGAGATAGCGATGTTGATTTATTTAAAAAGTTTGCAGAAAAAAATAACTGGTGGTATAAATCAAGCCAACAATCAAATTATAACTTTAATGTAATAAAAGGACAGGAGAATAAAAGACCATTATATATTGTAGATCTACAGAAATGGGATGATGAGTTTCCATATTTAGATAGTCTACAATTCTTTAATAATTCAACAGGTGAATTGTCAAATAGTAGAAGTGAAATAAATGCTAATTGTCAATTGGATGATACCAATGGTGGATATGAGACATTGTATACAGATGATGATGAATAAAAAACCCTCTGAAATTCAGAGGGTTTTTATTTTTACTTAACTTCTTCAAAATTGACATCTTCTGTCTGATCACCAGTTGGTTGATTCTCATGTGTTTGATTATACAAATTGGTACTAATTCTTGACCAAGTTTCATTTAATCTCTCCATTTCAGTATCAATTTTTGATAAATCTTGATCTTTGTGAGCAGTTTTCAATTCAGAAAGTACTGAATTTAATTCAGACTTATCATTTTCAGTAAGTTTTTCCTCAAACTCTTTAATTTGTTTTCCTGTTTGGAAAATCATATTATCAGCCTGATTTAACTTTTCAACTTTCTCTTTCTCCACTTTATCCGCCTCAGCATTTGCCTCAGCTTCCATTTTCATTCTTTCAATTTCCTCTTTAGATAGTTGAGATCCACCTTCAATTCTAATTTTGTTTTCTTTTCCAGTTGCTTGATCTTTAGCGGTTACTGACAAGACACCGTTTGCGTCGATATCAATTGTACACTCAATTTTTGGAATACCACGAGGTGCTGGCATAATTCCATCCAAGTGGAATCTACCAAGTGAACGATTATCTCGAACCATTGGTCTTTCACCTTGAAGTACGTGAATTTCAACAGAAGGTTGATTATCAGAAGCTGTTGAGAATACTTCAGATTTTCTTGTTGGTATTGTAGTATTTGCCTCGATTAACTTTGTAAATACTCCACCCATAGTTTCAATACCAATTGAAAGAGGTAGTACATCTAAAAGAAGTACATCAGTTACATTTCCGGTTAGAACACCACCTTGAATTGTTGCTCCTGTTGATACACAGGTATCCGGGTTTAATGATTTTGATGGTTTTTTACCAAATAAATTTTCTAATTTTTCTTGAACAAGTGGAATTCTTGAAGATCCACCAACCAATAAAATCTCATCAATTTGATTTGATTTTAATCCTGAATTACTTAGAGCTGATTTCGATTTCTCAATAGTTTTTTCAATAATTGGATCTATTAATTGCTCAAATTTAGATTTTGATAATTGCATTACAAGATGTTTTGGAACACCATCTATTGATGTTATATATGGCAAATTAATCTCAGTGGTTGAAGAACCCGATAATTCGATCTTAGCTCTTTCAGCGGATTCAAATAACCGTTGATGAGCCATTGGATCTTTTCTTAGATCTACTCCTTCATTTTTATTGAACTCATCAGCTAACCAATTAACAATTGATTCATCAATCAATGAACCACCTAAATCTAAATCTCCGTCAGTTGAAAGTATTTCAAAAACACCATCAGCTACATCAACGATTGAAAGATCCATAGTACAACCACCAAAGTCAAAAACAGCATATCTTTTTTCAGACTTAGAATCAACATTTAGAATAGCAGCTGTTGGCTCAGCTATTACCCTCTCGACCTGCAATCCGGCGATTTCACCAGCTAATTTAGTTGCTTGTCTTTCTTCAGAGTTAAAATGGGCAGGTACTGTAATAATTGCTTTTTTAACTTCGTGTCCTAAAAAGTCCTCCGCGGTTTTTTTCATTTTTTGAATTACCATTGCTGATATTTCTTCTGGTGAATAGATCTTACCATCTATGTCTATTCCTGGTCTACCATTTGAATTTACGATCTTATATGGTCTTTTTAAATGCTTAACCTGATCATAAGTTTTTCCTATTAATCTTTTAATATTAAAAATAGTTTTTTCAGGATTAATAGTTGCTTGTCTTTTAGCTGGTTCACCAACTTTAATACCATCCTTGGTAAATCCAACATAAGAAGGTGTTGTTAAAGAACCTTCAGAATTGGGAATTATTTTTACCTCTGATCCTTCATAAACAGAAACAGCTGAGTTATAACTCCCAAGGTCAATTCCGATAATTTTTTCACTCATATATTTTTTATTTTTATTTACACATTGTCAAATTATATGCCAATTTATTTTTAATATATAATAATATGATAACAAAGTTTATTGATGAATTGTCAAAACATATAAAATCTGTTGAAATAAATGGGAATACTATCATTAGTGATGGTGAAAATATTAAAATAGTTGAATTAATAAATAAATATAGCTCAGTTAAAAAACCAACAATAAAAATACAAATTGATGACAAAATATGTAAAAGAGATGACAAATTGACATATAGTTGCCCAATGTGTAACTCGTTATCAAGTATATTAGTTGGTAGATTTTTAGCAAAAAAAAGTAAATATTGTTATAGATGTAAAGAGAATAATGAAGAAAAAAGGAAAAAACAATCCGACTTTATAATAAAATCTTATACCAATTTTAATAAAGTAACTCCAAAAGAAAAAAAAGAAGAATTGGATATAATTCAATTATCAAAAGTTAAATTTGAGATGGAGAGTGAAGATTTTAAAAATGACTATTTTAAAAGAAATTTAACTATTGATGAGTTTTCTAAAATAAAAGAAAATATTAAATCTATTAATGGAATTAATGTACTTAACAAAAATATAATATATTACCCAATAGTAAAAGTTAATAACCAAGTAAAATATTCGTCAAAAGTATTTGTTGATGATAAATTTGTTTTATTTACAAATTGCGAATTCTGTTTGTGAAGTATGTGGTGATGATTTTAAGGGAAGAAACTTAAAAAATAAATTAAATACTATATTATGCCCAAGTTGTAATTTTTCAAATAAGATATTTAAATTTAAATCAATTCTAAATATAAAAGGGGAAAAAGTTGTATATCAATCAAAGCCAGAATTAAAATTAATTAATATATTAAACAATAACAATATACTAATTAAAAATGGACCAAGAATAAATTATTTCTTTAAAGGAGAGGAAAAAATATATAAAGTGGATTTTGAAATACCATCTTTAAGACAGCTTGTTGAAATTAAAGGAAATCATATTTGGCATAAGGAACAATTAGAGAGTGGAAAATGGGAAGCAAAAGAATTAGCCGCTAAAAAATGGTGTAGTGTTAGAAAATATACCTATAAACTAGTTTTTGATTTGGATGATTATATCAATATATTATCTCTTAAAGAAAATTATAATCCAAAATACTCAAAAATAGTTAAAGATTTTGTGTAAGATAATAAATATAATTTTCCAAATTTATGGGATGATAATTTATCAGAGGATGAAAATATTCAATATGATATGGATATGAATTTAATAAAAGTATGGAAGAGTCTTAGAGAAATAGAAAGAACTGATTCATCATTAAGTAGAAGTCAAATAGCTAGATGTTGTAAAGAAGAAAAGAATAGCTATCCCCTTTTTCTTCTTCCGGTGTGTCTAAAAAAAGAGAGGTAAAAACCTCTCTTAGTTATCATCAACATCTTCCTCTGGTTCTTGAAAGAAAAGTGTTGGATCTTTTTTCTTTAAAAAATCTCTAGACATTAACAATCTAGCATTCTGATCTCTAAGCCAATCTTTAGCCAACTCATATGGTTCGATACCTTTATCCATTTGCATTACATATCCAAAATTTGGTTCTTTTTTGTAATACTTTAAGGCATATTCCTTTCTATTAGATCCCATATCTAAGAATACTTGATATGATTTTCTAATATCATCTTCTTTTTCCTTAACTGACTTTTTCACGATAGAAATAATTTTGTTAATTCTTTCGTGTGCCTCTTTTTCATCTTCTGGAACTTGTCCTAAAATATCGTCAATCTTATCATCTAAGATATAACCAACTATTATATGTTCACGATATAGATCATTTGTTAATAATCCGTGACGTTCACAATACCAAGGAGTTTTCAATTTAAAGAAGAAGTCTCTGCCATACTGATCTTCTGCTTGAATAATAACACCTTCTTTATCAACTTGATGAGCAGTGACTTCAATAAGTGTATCTAAGTCTTTAGATTCATCTTCAAATGGGGCAATTCTAATAGTTCCTATTTTATCTAAATAGTCTTTGATATTTAAGTGTTTGCCAGTTAGATTATCTCTCATTCTTAGTAGAATAAGATCTTCTTCTAAATATCTAAGCACAATTCTATTTGCAGGAGATACGTATTCAAATATTGCTGTAATATTGTTCTCCATACACCACTTAACAAATTGATTAACATCTGTTCTTCCTCGGAATATTCTATTAATACCATTTACTTGTTCATTATCAAATCCCATTTTAGATTTACCTAAAATTTTACCATTTGGTAATTGTATGAATGACGCAATTGATCCATCTTCTTTGTTATTAACAAATTTAATCTTGTAATCTTTTACGATAGAATACATAGATTCTGGAACTTGATTCAAGTTGAAAAACTTTTCAAGCAATAAGAATCTTTTAAATAGAGTGCCATCTTGATTAAAAACAAAAGTAAGACCTCTCATTTCATAAGCCTTAACTTCTGGTCTATTTTCTAAAGGAGTTACAAAGTCACGATATTGAGCAAGACGATAGTTAAAGAGAGATATTGGATATCCATCTATCACAAACTTTGATTCATAAAAAGGAGCGTCTTCTCTTGAGCACATCTCTACACAATCCTCATAAGTTGGAAGAAAGTAAGATTGTTCTTGAGACTCTCTGATGAATTGTAAGTAGTTGAATATTTTCATTTTTGTATGAATTCAAATTTTGGATGCAAATATAATGAAAAATTCTTTTCAACAATATCAAAGTCTTTTTTAATCATATCTAATGCTTCTTTTTTAGTATCGTACCAACCTTTATTGGAAATCCCCCTTGCATCACTTGGTATATTTAATTTTATACCATCATCATAGAGACCAATTGATATTAAACCATTATACTTTGTATTGAAAATTTTTTGTATTATAATAAATTTAGTTATATTATTAATCATAAATACATCCTGTAAAATAGTTATTGTATATGATCCGTATTCACTTTCTACACTAACCTTATCTTCTTCAACACCAATCTCATCACAGAAGTTTGAAAGACATCCTAAAAAATCTGATTGAAATTCTTTATATTCTCTAAAGTTTATAACCCTATGATCTGTTCGACTGAGGTATATAATAACTTGTTTATTACACTCTACTTGATCAACTTTAGTTCGATCTAAAAATCTTCTTAAAGCTTGTGTAATAGTTTTTCCAGATTCTCCATTACCTTGATGATGCACAACATAGTTTGATCCACCAATTCTAGGAATCCAACCATTATCTACTACATCAATAAAAGCGTCTTTTATTAGATCTTCTGTTACTTCTTTCATTAGTTTTATATATTTAAAAATATTTTGGAAAAAAAACCCTATTTAAATTAAATAAATAAAAGTTGTTAACTTTATTAAAAAAGATAATTAATATATACTATGTGAGTAACTATAAACAAAATATCATCCCTATCATTAAGTGGTTAGCCATCGATTTATTCGAGGTGGTTATTGATATTCCTATTACCGATGAATTAACTTTTCATACAATTGAGTGGAGAAAAAATAAAAATAAAGTTTATCTTCATAAAATTGTAGACAACTTAGATTATCAATTTGACTTTGATGATTTTGACGAAGAAGTTCAAAAAGAAATCTATCTATTCTTAGTTAGAAACTTTCTTAACTAGTTCCTAATCTATTTTTACCTTTCTCAGATAAGTATGCCTTTAAATCTTCATAAGTTACCAATCCTGGATTTGTTTTAATTAAATCAGGATTTGCAGCTTTTTTGACTTCAAGATCTTTCTCCTCAGCTTTTTTAATCCTCTCCTCGTATTGAGTTTCCATTGTTTTAAGAAGATGTCCTAAATAGAAATCTATTCCTTTTTCTTGAACTATTTTACCATCCCATTTAAAAACAAACTCCTCAGTGTTGTAATATAATGCAACTACATCTTCATGAATATAATAATCAAGATATATTACGATATTTCCTATCGTTCCTTGCATTTGAATATTTGTTTTATATTGAGTATTATAGAAGTATGAGAACTTATCTTTCTCATTATATCTTCTTTGACCGTTGTGTTCAAGTGTTGTCACAACTCCTAAGTTTTGTTTCCAATACTTAGATCTTTTCATTTCTTGAATAAGTGTAGATCGTGTTACTATATTATACATAAATTATGTATAAAAAATTATTCTGTTTCTATTTCTAATCTTTCAGAATCACCAGACTCTTCATCCAGTTCTATTTTGAGATCAACTATAAAATCCTCATCAATAGAAGCAATTTCAATATTTTTATTTATAGGTGAACTCATTTCAAAGTTATTATCTTTGTCATATTTTTTAAATTTAACAAAGCATTTTTTTATTTCTCTATCTGAGAAGTCTTTTTCTTTATCTTTAGGAATTGCTTGATCAAGCGGTATTGTAATATACAAATCATATCTAAATCTCTCATCCTCAAAAATAAATTTAACACTATCAAAAACTGCTGAATACTTACTTAACTCTGAACTTAATAAAGTTAGTCCTAAATCAGAGAAAGATATTTTAGATTTTTTTGATTCTTGCTCTTTGCCTTTTTTAAGAGCATCACTCATAGTGATAAACTTATCATCATCTTCTACTTCATCTTGTTCAGTTTTTTCAAAAAAAGATTCTATTTTCTTCTTAATTTTAAGAAGTGCAGAGTTCACATACTGCTCTGGAGTATCATGTACATTCTCTTTAATAAAATCACCAAACTTAATTATTTTCATTTCTTATATATTAAATTACTAACTTGAAAAATAACGAACCCAAATGGATTTAATGCCTCTTGAAATAGTGTTTTATTTTATCATTATAAATGCTCAAAATTATATTTCGAACTTCTGAAATGGGATTATATCCCGAAAATATAAAATATAGTCCAAAGCAAAATGCCGCAAGGCAATATAATGCCAAATTCGCACCAAATAAGGAACCGGTCAATTTTATTAGAATATACTGAACTGCGTCGAAGCCTAGAGGTGAAAAAAACATTCCTAAAAGTAGGAATAGTGTCGCCAGCTTCTTTCTGTTTATCTTCTTCATTTTCGCTTTTATAACAACTCTCAGAGTCCATAATTTTTTTAAGTTTTGAAACCTAATCTCTCACTCACAAATCAAAAACACTTGATTAGATTTTAATTGATTTATATATTAAATAATAGAACTGATCTTTTTATCTCTTATCTCTTCTTTTGTAGATATATCTTTATATCTTAAATTCCAATAAGATTGTAGAGTTCTAACATCTAAATATTTAACGAGACTAAAAACTGCTAAAGAACCAAATTCTGACATCTGTTCAAAAAAATCAATTAAATCTTGATCTGATGAAAAGGAAATTTGATCTGATGAATAGCTCTGACAAACCAATTGACCGTTCTCAATTCTGGTTAATTGAAATACTGGTAATTTAACAACCATTTTTATTTTACTACTCAATAGTTCAAAGTGATCTCCAAACCAAATATCAGGATGTATTGTCGCAATTTGAATATTTTGATTATTATCACCTCCCATTCTAATGCAATTCTCATAAAACAACATCATAGCTGAGAAATCCAATTCACTATTAAAGTGAACTTGAATATCAATTTTATCGATTTGTGAGAATAGACTTACGTCAAACTTCATTTTAAATTGTTATTTTTTCTACTTGAACTCCAGAATTTATTAAAAATTCTACACCTTCAAGGTCTTTATAATTTTCAGAATATACAACCCTTTTTATTCCGGATTGCAATATAGATTTTGAACAATCCTTACAAGGTGAATGGGTTAAATATAAAGTAGCTCCTTCACAAGAATGACCCCATCTAGCACATTTCAAAATCGCATTTGATTCAGCATGTATAGTATACCAATGTGTTTCCCAATTGTCATTTTCACAATTATCATATCCAGATGGTGTACCATTATATCCATCAGATATAATCATACCATTCTTAACAAGAAGAGCTCCTACTTTTTTTCGTTCACAATGAGATAGTTCTGACCAAACTTTTGCCATTTTTAAATAAGTTAGATCATATCTAAGTTGTTTATCATTCATTTTTAGTAAATCGTTTATTTTTTTATCTCTTTGTTTTATAATCTTTTCTTGATTAAATATTCTATCCATCTCACTAGCAACATCTGATGACGTAACCATCCAACTCGCACCAGATCTTCTAGATTTTAATGAGATAATATTACTTGCCTTTTTTAACTTATCAAAAAGTTCTTTATCGATTTCTCTCATATTTTCCAGTTTTTAGGCAAATACTTACATTCGTTATTCACTATAAAGTGACTTCTCCAAGACGACATAAAATCATTAATATTGTCAAGTTTAGATACCACGATCTCACCATGATTTTTATTAGAATTTTTCACATCTATTTTCAACAGACTATGTATTCTACTATTATGTAATTTTTTTACTCCCAGAATATTTTTAAGTTCACTTTTAATTTTACTAATTCTATCCTTAGGCATATATTGAATAAAATTCACTAATGATGATGCAAGTCTTTTAGCTCTAATTAAATCTTTATCCAAAAATAAATCTCCATTAAGAGGCGCATTATATAGGACTGCTAATTTATTCTTATACTCACGAGCTCTAACTTCATAATTCTCATGACAATCTACACAAAGAGATAGAACATCATGAAAATTATGTGACTTAATTTCAAGTGGAAAATATTTTCTATAGCAGTAAGGAACAACGTGGTGACGAGTTAAAAATTCATTAGTTCCACAAACAACACAGATATTATCCATTTCATTTAATCCATAATGTTTTTGGTGATTGCCAAGTCCATTAGGATTAAATTTCAACTTTACTTCTGAGTCTTGTGTGATTTCTCCTAAATCTCTATTGACATACCACATTGCTTTTTTCTCATCACATCTAAACATGAGAATTCCTTCTGGAGATAATACTCTCCAGTTTCCGTATATTTTTCTATTCTTTGGTATTACGTTTCCAAATTTTCCCATTTTTATTCTCTTTCAACTTGTAAAAAATCTAATTCTAGAGTAGTTGATCTACTGAAAATTAAAACTTGAACTTTAAGTTTCTTCTTATCCTCATCAACTTGTGCAATTTCTCCTTTAAAGGTGGTAAATGGTCCGTCAACAACTTTAACTTTTTCACCAACTGAAAATAATGTAGAATCTGTTGTTAGTGTATCATTAACTTCTTGATCATTTAACATTTTTCTAACTTCTGATTCTTTCAATGGACTAATATCACCTGAACGAGTTCTAACAAATCCAGCAGATCCATTGATGTCTTTTAAAAAAGTATTGATCTCACCAGTATGAGAGGTTTCAATAAAAATATATCCAGGATACATAATTTTCTCACGTGCGACCTTTTTACCATTTTTAATAGAAAAGACTTTTTCAGTTGGTATCAAATGTCTTCCAAGAATATCTGTTAGACCGTTACGAAGTAATTCTAAGTTAAGTTTTTCAAAAACACTTTTTTCTCTGTTGTTTTGTGTTCTGATTGCGTACCAATTCATATTATTTGTCATATTATTTATTTTTTGTTTTATAAAATTTGAGTTCTTCTTGTATTACTTCTGGGTAATTATTCAGAAGATAGTTTAAATCATCTGGTTTATTTAAATTTAACTTTTTCATTAAAAGATCAAAATCCTTTTCATCAATATCTGATGAGGTTGATTTAGGACTTTTAGACCAAAACCATTTTGGATATGACTTATCTAAGTTGAAATAATACCATAGATTAAGTGCTGTGACTTTATCTATGGTTTTATTATTCAAAAGTTGAGATCTACCTGGATACTTTTTAGAAAAGTACCGATTAAATATAAAAAAGAACTTCTCTTTTTGTATATCTGAAACATATTTCCAGTTATGTTTATCTCTAAACATAGAATTCGCAACATCTATTAGTTCTGCCATAATTAAATTGTGTTGTAAACCTTTTCCATATTTTGAATAATCTCATCTGGAAAACTACCCAATCTAAGATCAATCAATTTCATATTTTCATGTATTCTATCAACTATCGAAGATATGTTTGATTTAGAAACTTTTTTCTTTTCACAAATTAAATCCGCAATGTTTTCAAACAAATCTGGATCACTTAACGATGGTTCCCCAAATTCAGATAAATAACTCTCATAAATAGAAAACGCACCTTTAACTCCAATTCCTCTAACCTTTCCAGACTTATTAGACTGGTATACCGAACTAATGTTATCACTGGTATCACCAGATATAATCTTAGTGATTAGTGACTCCATATTATCAATCTCATTCAATTGGTATTTATTTACAAATCTATTCATAAGTGATAAGAACTCAGTATTATCATTTAGATTAAAAATATCATCATTATTCTTATTTGAGATTTTGTTCAAAAAGATTTGATAGTTTTTTGGTAGGAAAATCTTCTCTTGATTATACATTTCATTACTCATGAAATTAATCCACTCATTTTCCAAATTAAATCCAATTAACTGCTTAATATCATGGTCATTTGAGACTATGAAATTAGATTTATTTTTTTCATTTGATTTTTGAACCAAAAATGCAATCCAGTCATCACCTTCTATTCTTGGATATTCCAATAACTTAACACCTTTGATATTTTGTTTAAACTCATCATAAGCTTTGTAGACAAAAGGCCAATCAATATCTGAATCTTTCTTTCGATTAGATTTGTAGTTTTGATGTAGTTCTTTTCTCCAAGATCTTTCTTTAGAATCCGAAACTAAGTAAACATTAGTGAAAGGATAAAATTTTTTATAATTTAATATTGAATTCTCAAGTGATTGAGAAAGTGCTCCATACAAAAGATTATTCTTATGTAGTGTAAAAACTAGTCTTGATAATATGTAGTTTCCATCGATTATACAATTTAGTAACATTAAAATAATTATATTTTTTATTTATAAGTTCAGTCAAAGAAAACGCAGAAGTCTTTAGTTTCTGTGATGAATTTGACTCAATTTTTATTCAAAATACTTAAAAAAGTTTAAAAATACAAAAAATGACTTTTAGACTTTAATATATACTAATATGTTAAAGTCGTATAAATATAAGATTAAACCAACAGAAGATCAAAAAGTCTTGTTAAATAAACATTTTGGATCTATAAGGTTTGCTTATAATTACTTCTTGAATGAGAGAAGAGTTGAGTACGAAACTAATAAACAAACCCTAAATTATAATGATAACTCAGCCGCTTTAACTAAGTTAAAGAAACAGGAGGATTTTAAGTGGTTAAGAGAAATCAATAGTCAATCACTTCAACATTCACTTAAAGGTTTAGATGATGCTTATAATTCATTTTTTAAGAAAAGAACTGGGTTTCCAAAATTCAAATCTAAACATCATAAAAATTCATTTAAAGTTCCTCAATATGTTAGGGTTGTTGATAGCAAATTAATAATTCCTAAATTTAAAGATCCAATAAAGATGATACAAGATAGAAAGTTTAAAGGGGAAATTAGACAAGCTACATTATCTAAAACACCAACTGGTGAATTCTTTGTTTCAATATTGGTAGAAACAGACCATAAGAAGTTTGAAAAGACTGGTAAAGAAATTGGAATTGATCTTGGAATTAAAGATTTCGTTATAACAAGTGATGGATATAAGTATAAGAATAATAGATGGACAGGGACATATGCTAAAAAATTAAAAGAAAATCAAAAGCATTTAAGTAAGAAAATCAAAGGAAGTAGTAAATATAATAAACAGAAACTTAAAGTAGCTAAACTACACAAGAAGATAACCAATTCTCGTTTAGATAATCTACATAAAGTATCCACAGAACTATTAAAGAATTATGATGTAATCTATCTTGAAGATCTAAACATCAAGGGAATGATTAAAAATCATAAACTATCTAAACATATAGCTGATGCTTCTTGGGGTAAATTCATTACTTTACTGGAATATAAATCCCTTTGGAATGATAAACAGATAGTTAAAATTGATAGATTTTTCCCATCTAGTAAGCAATGTAATAATTGTGGATTCATAAATCAAAGTTTAGATTTAAGTATTAGAGAATGGACTTGTCCATTCTGTAAGACTAAACTAGATAGAGATTTTAATGCAAGTAAAAACATCCTTAAAGAAGGAATTAAAATAATATCGTCCGGAACAGACGATTACAGACATGGAGCTGAAATAAGACCGGTTTTAACCGGCACAAGCGATGAAGTGTTTAAAAAGAAGGAGCGATTGTCTCCTGAAACACATTAGTCTTTAGCTAATGTGTAGTTCATTTTAGTTGGTATCTTAAAAATAATATATAGTCTATGCCTAAGATATTAAAATTTGATAAGTTTTTTGAAGCATCTCTTGATCTAAATGTATTAGCAGATATCCGAAACGGTAGATCCAGAGGGAATGTCTTGATTGACAAATTAAAAGGTGATAAAAAACTTAAAACTAATTCAGATAAAGTAGTCAAAATTGACAAAATGAAAGATGATTCTGAGTTTAAAGAACCCGAAGAAGCATTAGATAATATCACAGATACAGATGGTAATTATGATATAGATAAGGCTAAAACCTATTTTAAAAGCGGTACACGATTTAAAGAGGTTTTCAAAGACGAAGAGGGTCAAGTTTATAAATTAAATCAATTTAAAAAAGACACAGATTTTGGATCTAAAGGTGCCGGTAGAAAAGTCAGAAACTTTGAATCTATTCAGTGTCTATTTCTTGGAATAAAACAAGAATTTATGAACCTACAAATTGGTTCTGGTAACTTATTTACACTTTATAGAAGGTTTAGAGAACTATATGAGGGCGATGATAGAAATTGGCATAAATTGAGTCACGTTAAACTCTCAGATATTGAAATAAATGAAGAGTCTGTGGATGAATTATGTGAAGACAAAGACTGGTTATATACATTATACAGGATACCAAACAGATTATGGATGCCTGTATTCAATTACCTAAACAGAGACATTAAATATAATATTTATCACGTTGGTAATAAAGATTCAAATTCACCATATATCGCTTTGTATAAAAAATATAAAGAGATATCTAAAGATAAATTTAGTGATATTGATATAACTAAGTGGTGTCCAGCGGATGTTTATATGATTGATCCAGAAAAGCAAGATATAATAATTTCAAGAATATCTGGTGTTAAAGACATAGTAGAATTAAATTCTTTAGTTGATGAATTATTTGATGAGAAATCTCTATTACCATTATCTTTGAAAAAGGCTTCAAAGAATACCGTGCCAAAAATCATTATCAATAGAGAAATTGATAAAGAACTACCAGACTTTATGATTGATGAATTTATTATTAATGATAACCCTCTTAGAGGAATCGGTTCTAAAGTATCAACAACTTCTATATGGAAATACAGAGATGGTAAAAACGTAGATAGAAAAAACCGAATATTAAATTTAGACTCTTCAAATACATCAAAGAGACAAAACATAGACGCTGAAGTTGAGGGATCAACATCTAGACATGGTAAAATCTCACTAAAGGCTATAAAAAGAATGATTGACTCATTCTCTATTGAAGGTATTCAAGAAATACAATCTTCTGATACTCTTTCTAAATTAAATATCGATGAATTAAAAGAATTGGCCACTAATTTAACAAATAGTATAAAAGAATTTAGCCTTGTAAAAACTACTTCATCAAATAGAAGCTCTGATATTTCAAACACTGAAAATAAGTTGATCTCAAAGATACAATCATTACAAGTGGTTTTATGTTTTTGTCAAATTAAAGAAAGAGATCCTAATCTTTCAAATTCTATTATGACTAAGATTATGAGATATGCTTTATCAATTCAAACTGATAAGTTTGAAACTCCGAGATATTTAAGAGTTATTTAGGCCAGAATTTTCCTAAATTATAACTATTATCTTCTAAATTCTCATTTAGAATTTGATCGATTTTATGTTGTCTCTTGACTGATTGTGGTATTTCGTCAGACCAATCAACTAATCCACTTTCTAATCTTTTATATGATAAATAATAATCATCGTAATATTCGAATCCGAGTTCATTCTCATAGTCAAAATCATAAACCCAGTAGTCTTGGTCTTCTAATATTTCTCTTTGTTTATGGTTCATCTTAGTATCTGTTGCAATTGTATCTCTATATATAGAGAGTTAAAATCTTCTCTTATATCTGTCCTTTTATTTTCAAAATATTGTTTATTAGTGTAATAATCCCAAACTTTTTTTTGAACTTCTTTATTGACTTTCAAGTATATATCTTTTACTAATTCAATACATTTTTCTTTTTTACAATACTCTATCAAATTTCCAATAATATCAAATTCTATTTTTCTAAACCCATCATAAAACTGAGGTTTAGAATAACATCTAAGATAATTATTAATATTAACTTCATTAAAATCTAATATTGTAAATTCTCTTCTCGATGTTGAAACAATTCCTTGAAATCCAGGATCAGCAAAAAGTGGTGATATAAAATAAAACTCAATATCTGTTTTTTGTAAATTTTTAACTACTTTTAAAACATCTTTATAAATTCTAAGGTCTAGAAAAATATGTATTAGATTGTTATCTACTATCTCAAATACAGGGATCCAAGCAACATTTTTCTTAAAGACTCGGTTTTTAGAGACTTTCCATTCACCATTATTGGGTATGATTCTATTTAAGTCCATTATCTTTAAGTATTTTTAGAAACTGAGCTTTATCCTTTTCACGAGTTCCAAGTGAATCTCCTCTTTTTTTATAATCTCGGTGGTATGAGAATTTTCGATTAGGTGAATACTTAATGCTATATTTACTATCTGATCTTTTTGTCACACCAGTTTTATAGAAGTTTGCATTTTGAGTTCCGATATGATCAGACCAGATAGGATTTCTAATAGAATCACCATTAGCGGTATCAAAGGACCACCAACTGCTCTCAGAGTTAAACTTTTTAAGTCTCTTCTTAACAATTAATTCTAATTTATATCTTCTCCAAGCTCGAGTTCTCATAACTCACAAATATACAAAATTATATTAACTTATTACATCTATTTTATTCTCATTAAGAGTATTGATATAAGATAGTTCATATGATAACTCTTTAATGTGGTAGTTCTCAGTTACTCAAATAAATTTGTATAAACTGGTTCTATATTACTAATAGGAATATTATTTTAATATTTGATTTTTTCTAAGTTCTGAATTCTTACCAAACCATATATCTAAATACTCATCTGATAATTCATCTTTTGTTATTTTTGTTAATTTTGGATTGTGAATGATCTCTTGATATTCATCATCAACTAAGGCAGCAAGACCTTTTTTATATTTTATCTCCCAATTTTTTAAATCTTCTTTTTGACTCCAATTATTATACTCTGTCTGTGTATAGAAAAGTAATTTCTTTTTTGTTTTTTTATTTATAGAAACTACAATCGGTGTCTCAACTTTAAATATCATATTTCTGTCAAAAAGTGTGGGCCAATATTTATTAAAGAAGTTTAAAAGAAGAGCGGAAATGCTATTTCCATCGGTATCAGCGTCGGTGAGTAATAAAATCCTACCATATCTCAAATTCTTTATATCAACGTCCTGACCTAACTTTAGTCCTATAGCACCCATCAAATTCATAGCTTCATGATTTTCAATTAATTTCTTAGTAGTGATTTCAGAAACATTTATGAATTTTCCTTTCAAAGAAAAAGCTCCCATAGTTTGTGGATCTCTGTACTTTCTAAAGCTCGAAGCTGCTGAATCCCCTTCAAAAATATTCAAAGAACATTTCCATCTATCTTTTCCCTTAGCATCAATTAATTTTTCGACTTTAATTTTATCCAAGTTTTTATTCAAATCACGAGCTAATTTAGATTCATCGGCTTTTTTCTTTTGATTAATCCAATCTAAAATAGAATTAACAATTTCTGATTTAAGAATCGATTTGATTAATTTCTCTGGGACTTCATAAGTAAATCCAAAATCTTTTACCTCAGTTATCAACTTTTCTTTAGTTTGTGATGAAAAGCTTGGATTAACTACCGTGGCATTTAAGAAAATCATCATATGATTCTTTAATTCGGAAGGCTTAACATCTACTTTATGTTTCTTTTGGAAAAACTCTCTCATTTGAGATAAAATCTGATTTAAGATATAATCAATGTGGGTTCCACCATCATAAGTATCAGTTGTATTGACAAAACTAACTTGAGAAAATCCATCTTCTGAATGGGCAACTGCAATTGACCAGGTCTTCTCTTTATTGGTTTCGAGAAAATATTCTGACTTATAATACTTAACATAATCTTCAAAAGATTTAATTTTTATTTCTTCACCATTAAAGAAAACTCTAATGTTTGGATTACAACCCGCCACATCAATTACTCGTTTATGAATTAAAAGATAATGTGATTCATCTAATCCATCTAATCCGAACTTCTCATAATCTGGTAGATAAGATATTTCAGTGTGATTGATTTTGTTTCTTTTGATTTTAGGTTCACCTATTTCTCTCATATTATTTGTGAATGTCTGAGTAAATAGGTTTTTACCATCACAGGTAGATATTGAAAATTGCTTTGAGAATACATTAGTCAATTTTGCACCATATCCATTAGTTCCAGCTCCTATCCTATCTTCTGTATCATCGTAATTTGAACCCGACATAAGGTTTCCGAATATAACCTCAGGGACATACTTATTATGGTCTTTGTGAATCACAACTGGAATTCCACCAGAGTCTTTGACTGAAATAATGCCACTTTTCATATCAAGATTTACCTCAATTTTATTCAAAAGAGGATTTCTTTTACTTTCATCTACACTATTTGTGATAATTTCATCAAAAACTTTTAAGAAAGAAGGAACATAAGTTATTTCTTCTCTTTTCATTTGACCACCAACGAGAATCCATTTTAAAGATGTGTGTGGTTTGTTTGAGCCTAAATAGGTCTGTGGCCTTAGAAGTATATGATCTATGTGATTTAGTACTTTATATTTATCTTCAATTTTTTTCATAATCTTCGTAATTTATATCTTTATCATAATATCCCTCATTTTGAATGAAATTAGGATTATTTTCTTGGATTATTCTCTTAACAATGCCATTTAACTTTTTAATAATCTTCAATCCTTTTTTATTAATGGATTTAATGATTCTTTTTATAAGATTTTCTAAATAAGTTATATTCTTTTGATATTTATAATCAAAATCTTTACAAAATTCTTCACAAACTTTCAAGAAATCACTCTTAGAATATTTTTTTAAAAATAAATCATAAAATTTATCAAAGCTAAATTCACTCATAAACTTAGCATCTAAAAAAATCTTATTAGTGAGTAAGTCCGATTCAGGATTTTTTGATAACTTCAACTCTTCATATATTGAGGATATTCTACTTGACATCTCATGGTCTAATCCTAAATATATTAAGTGTATAAAATCATCCCAATATTTCCAATTTTTAGAAAATTCTCGATGTTTCTGTTGTTTTTGAGCTAAATCCCAAGATTTTCTATATCTCTTTAAATTATACTCATATTGATATATTTCTAAGGCATGATTTAATTCATGATTAATTAAGGTCCTTATTTTATTTAAAGGAGAAATCAAACCTGATTCAATTTCCAAGTCAGATAATCCTAATTCTAAATAGAGTATGCAATTAGTTAAGGTATCATTTTCAATTTTAGATAGATTAGTTTTTTTAAAATATCCATAATTATTAAAATTATCGGGATTAATTTTTACAACTAAATTCAATTCTAATTTTAGACCATCACGGTTATTTAATGATAAATTTTGATTTAAATCTTTTGTTAATCCTATTTGTTGAATCTTTTCGATTAAGTCAGAAGTGTAATGTATTACATCATTATTAACATGCTTTACCTCTTCATTCAAAAACTCTTCAAAAAAATTAATATACCTCATATTCATTATATATGAGAGTTTATGATTGTTTATTTAAGATATTTCTTTCCCAATATTCATTAATTGTTGATTTAGCCTTATCTGATAACAAACTAAGAGTCATTTCCAATTTTTTCCATAGATAATCATATCTATCTGTTTTCTGCATCTCTAATTCAATAAATATCTTCCAAACTTCCTTATCATCAACTTCATCAAAAGGTTTATAATTTTGATATTTATCCCATTTTGAATTAGAGATTTCCGGATATTTGGTAGTTGCAATATACCATCTTTTGCCCCAAGTTAATTTAACTTTATCATATTCTTTATTTTTTGGAATAATTCTAAATAGTATGTGTTGAAAATTCCAGGTAGAAAATCCTAGTAAACTTTGACTACACCATTCGGTATTTTTAGCCGTCTCATAAGAAGCTGAAAAATTAAGAGGCACTAAAACGTCTAATTTATCATCAGAATAAACTACATCAAATTTTGCCTTCTCTGTTTCTGACTCATATCTTTTAACATATTGTTCCATGTGTTTAATAAAGTCAGAAATCGACTTAAATTTTGTAATATCATTGAAGGTATAGCTAACATGGTGAGTAACGGTTAAGTAATCATTCGATTCTTGATTTGGATATTCGTAATAAATATTCTTAGTCTCTGACTTATACCAACCAGTTGAGAAAATAAACAAATAGTAATTCAATTTTTTATAAAAAGAATCATCATTCAACAATTCTTGACTTAGATTTCCCTTCTTCAATTGTAATAATAACCATTTTGAATATTTGCCCGGCTTGGAAAAGTCCTTTTTTCTAATTGAGGTTGGATCTAAATTGACAATCTTATAAAATAATTTCTTATCTATATTAGAATAATATTTTAATCTGATTGATTCACTACCAATCGACTTTTCCAATATAATATCTACAAAATATTTTAAATGTTTCATTTCAATCTTTGATTATATCTTTTTTAAAGGCACCAAATGTCCTCTATGATCATGATAAAGATGTATCTTTATATCTTTTCATCGGTAACTCCTAACTTTTTTAACTCTCCAATTATATTATCATCAAACTTTTCTAAAATAAAAAAAATCTTGATATCTCTGCAATTTCATTTTAAAACAAACAAAAACTTTCTACTATATATAAATTTTATTCAATAAAAATAAAGAGTTCAATTTTCATAATCCATATACCCACCTTGTTTGACCACAAGACCAAATTTTGAAATATCCAAGTTCTTTCATTATCTCTTCCTCAGTTTTTAGTTTATCATAACCCATTTTAATAAGTCTTTTTTTATTAAAGTTAAACCTATGATATCTTTTATTCAAATCTGTCCAATAATAATTCAAAGATGTTTGTCCGTCATTTAAAAAACCTAATTTCTCATATAGATTGCCTTTAAAAATAGAATTATCAGAATATGATAAAATAATATCATAATTATAATTATTTAAAAAATATTTAAATAATTTTGAAGCTCCTCCTA
>ERZ724522.104-NODE-104-length-48724-cov-4.967371_pt1 | contig 48724 bp, 38 predicted proteins | sample MGYA00376055_ERZ724522 | MGnify/ENA primary metagenome ERZ724522 (study PRJEB28724, sample SAMN07190884) | wastewater metagenome | isolation source: effluent of sewage treatment plant in Hong Hong | place: Hong Kong | collected 2016-03-17 ... | reverse complement strand
TAAAGGCATCAAATTACATGTTATTTTTGATGGAGATATTTCTTCCCACTTTGTAGATAAATACGGTTCTTCAATTGACTCTATTAGAGTAGTAAAAGCAGGGAAAGAAACCATAGCTTTTAAAGAAGCTATTAAATATGCAACCGAAATATCATCAAATGATAATGATATTTTATATTTTGTAGAGGATGACTACGTTCATAGATCAAATTCTTCTTTAATTTTAGAAGAGGGATTTGATATATTCAAAAATAATGCTTGCATATCATTATATGATCATGCAGATAAATACAATCAAGAGATGTATAACAATCTGAGTAGTCAAATCTTTGCAGGAAAATTATCTCATTGGAGAACAACTCCATCTACAACTAATACATTTGCTATTACAAAATATAACTTAAACAAATATTTCGACCAGTTCACGTTATTTTCACCAGACAAGCTACCATGTAGCTTGGATCATAATAGGCACTTACAATTATGGAAACTGGGTCTTCCAACTGTAACTAGCATTCCAGGTTATTCCACTCATTGTGCACCAGACTATTTAAGTCCAGTTATAGACTGGGAAAAGGAATTATGATAAACTATAAAACAGATTTAGTTTCACTGATTCTTCCAACATATAATAGAGCAGACTATTGGCTACCAAATCGTCTAAATAATATTATATTGCAGACATATAAAGATTGGGAACTTATAATAGTAGACGATTGCTCTACAGATAATACAGAAGAAGTAGTAAAAACTTTCATAGATAAAACTTCATCTCATAATAGAATAAAATATTTAAAACTAAATAAGAATTCTAGATATCCTTCAATACCTAGAAATATTGGAATATGCCATTCTATAGGAGAATACATTGCTCATATTGACGATGACTCTGTTTGTGAACAAGATAAGTTAGAAAAATTGATCCAAGTATTAAAAGAATATCCAGATTCTACTCTATGTTATGGCCAAAGACGTACCATTTATTTAGATGGGTCTCAACCAACAACTAGAACAATGATTGAGAATTATAATCCCCTTTTGGGTCCTGGAATTGATACTGGACAATTTATATACAGAAGAAATGTTTATAATTCAATACCATTAGTATTTGCTAAGAACGCATGTGATTGGCAATTAATGAAAAAGATATATGAATATTTCCCAAATTCATTTAAATCTATTACAGATATAGTAACAAGATATTCTTTTCATCAATATAATAGATCTTATAATAATAGCTATTGGCATAACTCAATAGTTAATCCTTTGGAATTTAAAGACTATTTTACACCATTTGTAAATGAATATAAAATAGATCTGAGTCCAGCATGAATATAGCTATATATACATTTACCTTAGGAAGATGGGAATATCTAAGAAAAGCAATTGACAGCGTCAATGAGGCCTCTAAAGGTTCTAATCACTCTGTTAAACATTTCATTTATTCACAAGGAGTTCCATTCCCTAATGACTTAGTTAAATCTAATCATATTGAAGCATTAGAAATGTGGGATATGAATTATGGAATTGCCGAGGGAATGAACAGGGTAATCAAAACCTTTACATCTGCAGATCTTATTATGAAAATGGATGATGACTGCAAGATTGTCTCAAGCAATTTCTTTGATCATATAGCAGAGATTCATACCTTAATGCCTAATATGGTTTTCTCTCCATATCCGGTTGGCCTTATTAGAAATCCTGGCGGTCCTCCTGGAAAACGCCATGAAGTAAAATATTCAAAATCTTTAGATACCTACTACACGTTTAGATATGTTGATCATATCGGCGGGTTTGCAAGAATCGCGCCCTATAACTTAGTAAAGAACTGGGAATATATTCCAGATCTTTTCCCTGGAGCTTCCGGAAATGAGGACGGACAACATTCTAATAAATGTATTCAGAACAATATACCTATGACATATCTTGAAAATGCTATAATAGTAGAACATCAAGAAAGCACTTTAGGTCAACACGAAAGATATAAAAATTACTTCAAAGGAAGATTTTAATAATGAATAGAATAGAATACTGGAAACAATTTATAAAATCAAGCGATATAGATACCTTAGCAAAAGATTTAAATAATAGCTGGAATCCTAATACTAAAACATATGATTCATATACCCCATTGAAAATAGAACTTCTTAATGAAATCAAAGAACCATTAAAAGATTTAACAGTTCTAGACTTTGGATGTGGATTAGGAAGAAATACAAAAAATTTATCTTCTATATTTAAAAAAGTAATATCATATGATCTTCCTGAAATGGTAGATAAGTTCAAAGAACTTCATGGAAATAAATATGAAATATATGATAAATGGAATGATATCTTACAAATAAATATAGATATTATATTTGACTGCACTGTCTTTCAACATTTAGATATAGAATTGCTTGATACCTATTTAAATACTACTAATGCTCGATACATTTACTGCCATACTAGATGCTATAATGATACTGGCAGAAATTTTCAATCCTATTCAGGAGGAATAAATTTATTTAAGCATATAGTTAATAATGAAAGATATAAAAGTTATAAATTATTCCAGAATATAAATCCACTAGCAATGGATGAAACACATTACGATATACTTTATATAAGATGACAAGCAGCACAAGAAAAGATTGTCAATTTGCAGTTAGTAAATTCGCTAACTATCTTTTGCAAAATAATATTAATGTTACTAATGCTCTATATGTTGGCATAGCTGGTGATCCTCCTGGAGGCGAATACGCTCCATTATTTCCTAATTCAAAATTTACCACTTTTGATTTAGATAAAGTATGGAAACCAGATATTGTAGGAGATATTACTAATACTACATTCATATCTAATATATGGGATCTAATTATATGTGTTCAAGTTATGGAACACATATCTAATTTATGGGAATTACCGACAGAGCTTTTAAGAATTACCAAGCCCGGTGGATCGATTATAATCGACTGTCCATGGAATTATCCATATCATGCGGAACCTCCTAGCTTTGGAGATTATTGGAGAATAAGTAAAGATGGATTTAGAGTTCTCTTTAAAGACTTTTCTATCGTAGATATTATTTCTACTGAACATAATACATCTTGCCTATTAAGAAAAAATGATTAATAATTTAATTTTAGATTTTGATGACTTCCATTGGCAACATCCACAGAATTGCTTAGAAACAATTGATCTTCTATTGACATATGTTCCTAATATTAAATTGTCATTTTTTGTAGCACCAAATTGGGAAGACAGACCGCTTTATAAAAATCCTATCTGGTGCGACAAAGTAAGACGTTTAATTAAAAACAACAATGTCGTCTTAGGAATACATGGCCTATGTCATTCTCAATTAGAGTTCTCAAATAAAACTAAGTCAGAAGCTTTGTTGGCTATAGGTCAAGCAGAAAAAGAATTTCAAAAAGCAGATCTACCATTTGTAAAAGTATTTAAAGGCCCGCATTGGGGACTAAATTCAGATACAGTAGATGCCCTGATTGAAAAAGAATATTCACATATATACTCTCATGAGGATTTTAAACATCTAGAAAAACCTGGAATAAAATTTGTATATTACAATATAAATCTTAAAGATAAGATTGATAAAGACTATTTATCTAATACTGAATTAGATGTAATAGCACATGGACATTCATGGGATGTATGTAACAATGGAATCAAAGAGTCTGCTATTAAAATAATCAACTTATGTGAAAGATCAAGAAATTACAAATTTATAAATGAAGTATAAAAATGAATAAAAATATAGTATATGAAATTATAAAAACTGATAATACAAATTATACAATAGAACCTACAACCAGTATGATGGGAGATCCTCAATATAGGAATATAGTACCTAATAGTCAAACCTTCTCTAATATAGATACAGGTATTTTTAACGGGAATCCTTATTTTAAACCTATAAATTATTCAAAACAAGAAAAAATAAAACTAATTAAAACATTAGTTATTGATCAAATACCTAGTCAAACAAAACGAGGACAAGTAGTACTACGATGTATTTGTCCTATCTCTAAAACATATTTAAGATTTGAATCAATTTCTAAATTAATACACTGGATACAGAATCCTTATTTTAATTCAAGTACTATTTCAACTACATCTTTTAAAATTGGATCTGGATATATTTCAACGACAAATACAAATTTCATTAAATATTGATTAAAATGACAGAAGAAAAAGTTTTATGTTGCAATAATACGCCGTCTATTCACTATAGTACTGGCGATTATTTTCACATTGAAGATGGTGGCAACGAAGCATGGATTGCTGAAGTCTCATCATCTTTCAATTTTATCGACAGATGGTTGGCGGAAAATGATTCAACGATTTTACAATTGATACCTTATGTCGTTTTATACTCCCCTGACTTCCGTATTTTTTCCTATCAACGTAAAGGTGGAGGCGAAAAGCGGCTTGATGGTCTTCGGTCCATCGGTATTGGCGGCCATATCAATCCTATAGATCACCGTGTTAAGATAAAACACAACAGCAACGGGTTAGACATAAAATGGGATACAGTCTTCCAGGGAGCCATTAGAGAGGTTATAGAGGAAATAGATATCAATGGCGCCTATGTTAAGCAAAACCTAAGACAAGTAGGTACAATGTATACACCAGTCTCTCAAGACAAACAGGACTTTAAACCAGGCCCGACTGCGGGGCAAGTCCACCTTGCAGTCGTGTATACACTTCCAGTAAAAGATTTAGGAGTCAAAGTAAGAGAAATTGACAACCTTATAGATTATAAGTTTGTTGATAACCCTACTGATTTAACCAAATATGAACGTTGGTCACAATTAGTATGGCAAAAGATTGATGAAATAAAACAAATAATAATGCCGGTATAACCTCAATTGGTAGAGGCCTTGATTTGCCCCTTTAGCTCAATGGAAGAGCAGTTGCTTTGTAAGCTACCGACGAGAGTTCGATTCTCTCATGGGGCTCCAAAATAAAGTAAATTACTTATGTATTAGATGAATAAAGAATTAGTTAGAAGTTTTATTATAGATGAAAATACATGTCGTTGCAGAGGATTTGGTAAACTCAATTATTGCAAACATAAAGAACAAGTCCACGAAAGAAGTTTGTGGGAACTCTTTAGAGTGCAAAAAATAAATAAAGGAGTTTACGATGATCTTAAGTCACAACTTAAATCATTGCATAGAGAAAATGCTATTCTCAAAAAAGAAGAAAAGAATAAACAACGATTATTTTCTAAATTAGAACCTTCTGAAATAAGCTATTATAATTGTCAAGAATGGCAATCTTTAGTTAATATCTCTAATAGAAGACGCTATCTTATAATAATGATTAGAGATTTAACTAATTGGATGCATATCATTCAAAATAAGAATGTAGATTTATCTTATCTTATAGCTCCTTATTTAACGGAGCCATATAGATCTCAAGTAGTTCGATGCTGGATTAATTACTATAATTCTCTATACCCTATTATTTAACCATGCCACATTCGTCTAACGGAAAGACTGACGATTCTAAATCGTTTAATAAGAGTTCAAATCTCTTACGTGGCTCCATGTCCCTTTGATGTTTAACGGCTAGCATGCAAGCCTTCCGAGCTTTCTGTGTGGGTTCGAATCCCACAAGGGACTCCAGATTATTATGAAAGTAAAAGATTTAATTAAAGAGTTACAAAAACTAGACCCTGAAGGTGTAGTATATAAATCTTATAGTGTATACTATTCAGATTCTGATGGATATGAATCCTCAGAAGATGAGGAACGAGAAATATCTACAATAGATTCTTTTGAGACAACAATTGAAAGACGACTTGGTTCACGTGGTGGAATAAAAAAGACCAAATGTTTAAAAGTAATTATCTCATGAACCATAGTTAAGTACACTCATAGAATTAGTCTATGAGATTTTCACTTCGATATTTAAATTTTATAAGGAGATCTTATGGCAGAAATGCGACCCGCAATGCCCAATGCAACTAAGGTTGTAAAAGGCAAAAAAGGAACCAGCAAATCCAAAGGCAAAAAGTCTAAGGGATGCTGAAACCAAGAAGGGCCCGAAAGGGCCCTTCACTATTTAAATACTAATATCAATGAAATACCATTTATTAACTGCAGGCTGTCATTACTATCCAGAATCTGGTACCGGAGATTGGATAAAGACCTTTGAAACAAGAGAAGAGATAGAAAAACTAATTGAGAAAGTAGAACATACTACCACTTTCACAAAAGGTAAAAATAAAGGTCAAGTCAATCCAGAATATACATATTATACCTATAATATTATAGGCTTTGGAACATATGATTGGTACCAAATTATAGATCTAAGAGACTGGATAGAACCAAAACGCACATACTGATTAGCTGATTAGATAGACTGTGTGGGTAGCATAATTGGCTAATGCACCAGCCTGTGATGCTGGCATATCGAGTTCGAATCTCGCCCACACCCCTAAATAACTATGTTACCCTATGGTGTAATTGGCAACACAACAGATTTTGATTCTGTTATTTCTGGTTCAAATCCAGATAGGGTAACCAATCAGTTAACTATAGAAACTGAATCTAAAAATAATGAATAAATCAACTAAAAAATTAATAGATATCTTAGTAAAAGACGAATCTTCTTATAATAAAAAATCTATAGAAATTACCAAAGTAGATAATGGATTTTGTATTACTGCAGGACAAATGTACAATTCAATCTCTATTAACTTATCAAAGTTAATGGAACTTGTAGAGTTCTTTGGAACAAAAGATATTGATATAGATCAATACAGCAGAAAAGGATGTCCTACATGTGACTTTGGTAGTGAATATGGTCATACTATAGATATAAAGAATCCTACAAAGAATTTAGATATTGAAGAAATATTAGAAGAAATCGAAGCTGATTATTCAAAATTCAAATGAATTATTTGTCACATTTAAAAGATTCAATAATAAATTTCTTTTCTTTTAAAGATCCTAAAAACAAGAGTATGCATGAGCAACACTTTGCTACTAAGACATACAGGCTTAAGGCTGATCCAAAACATGATGAATACAGCTATCCTCCTAAGTCTAAGTCTGGCTTTGTCACAGTATCAACTCATGTAGACGTATATGATCCTAATGAAAAGAATAAGTTTTTAGATCCTCCTGGTCCTCCTAAAGGTAGAGAAACTTATTATTGTATGAATTTAAATGATACTTCATTACCTGAGCTTCTCTCTGAAATAGAACGTTTTGGATACTCTTCTGAGTTCCAATTTATGGCTACTGCTACAGTTTTAAAGACTAACGCGCCTTTTGAATTCTTAAGATCAAAGATTGATTTTAACGATAACCACACTTTATTTGAAATTGAAATATGAAAAAATTATTACTATACTCACTAATGACCTTTGTTTACGTCACTGCCGTTGTATCCCCTTTTGTAGTTAATAAAGCTTTTGCTAAGCCTAAGGCATTAACTCTAAATTATACTACTTGGGTAAGCGATAACGTTTGTATTGATTGTGGAGAATCTGTACAGGTTCCTACCTTTAACGCCCATCTAGGTAACTTAGATCATATCACTATCAGATTTGGAAGAATGTATACTTCATATTCTTTTAAGTCTGAAAATTTAAGTCCAGGAAATGGCTGTTCTCAAAATCAATGGATCAATGCTACTGGATATATATCTGAAAATAGCTACGGAAATCTTACATCGTTCAGCACTGGCGATTCAACAACCCTTTCATTGGGTCAATACGATGGAATTACAGACTTTGCCGGAACTTCTGGACAGACTGTAGAAAACTTATATGACTTATCTAATGTTGGAGCTACAGATATTTATGATCCTACATTCTTATCTTTGATAAGTGATGATGGCATATCTACATGGACAGCAAATACTAGTCAAACTTCTAATGCAACCTTTACGGGCGGATGCTCTAATGTAATTAATTCAGCTACGGCAGAATTTAAAGGTACCATTAGAATTGTATACTGGTATCAATGACTTAAACGGTAAATATAAAATAGTCAGTTTGTCATCTTGTTGTCACATCTAATTGTTTATTTACTGACTATTCAATCAGGGTATCGCATAGTGGTCTAGTGCCCTAGCTTTGGGAGCTAGGTTTCGTAGGTTCGAATCCTACTACCCTGACCACCTTTTTATTGACAAGGAAAACACAAGATGATCTTAAATAAACTATTAGCAATTTTAGCATTAAGTATTCCAGCTATTGCTGGTGAAAAAACTATCCCCTTTGCAGCTCCTCAATTAGGACCTAATGGAGTTCACTTCTCAGATAATGCACAGATAGTGCCGCTGAGTATCCCCAAATGGAACGGTAGAGACGCAAATGGTAACTTTATTGGATACCATACCTTAAGAAAAATTGAAGTAGGTTTTACTACAGAATACAATTTTTCTTTTACAATTAGCAATAACTTAGCCATTCCAAGACCCTGGTGGACATATATAGTTGGATGTGCACCGGTCTTATCTTTTGATAACGTTAAAGACTTAACAGACTTTATCCCTCAAAAGAAGGATAGTATTATAGCTCCATCTGGCTCAAGCTTTGAGGCAAATGAAACTAAATACTACCCTATTATGAACGGCTGTTTTGCTCAGTTTGAAAAGATAATCGGAACTCCAAGAGAATTACGATTAGTCTCAGGAACTGGCAATATGAATTTAAACCTCATCCTAACGCAATACGAAGACCGTGCAGGGATTTCGGGACATGGATGGGCTACAACCACTGACCTTTCATTAGTGGGGATTCAATCAGGTCCATATGTAAAATACATATATGATGAGACTGCTACAGAATTCTTAAGATCTAAGGAGATAAGAGTACAACTTCCTATGATTTTGTTTACTCAAGATATGCCTTATGTGTCTGTAGATTTTAGTGGATTCAATATTGATCCTAGTAGAATTGTAAAAGGCGAAATTACCCTATCTCCCCATTGCTTCTATTATGATGGAATTGAGAATAGAACGTCGGCTCCAATGGTTTGTGGAGGCACTTCTTCATTCCACTCTAGTATCTATATTAATGGCAAGTACGCAATCTTTGGTGGAGTCAATAGAGCTGTAGGTTCTGGTGGGCAACCACTATCAGCTTTTGATGGAATTCTAGATTTTAAAGGATCTTCTGGTGCTGAAGATTGGTCAGCCTCTAATAGCAGCATGCCAACGACAAATCCGTTATGCCTACCTGGAGATCCTTTTGAAGTATTCAACGTCTGTCCTGTTGACCTAATTGGTTCAAACCTAAGATTAGACCTTGTAGTAGATCAAAATAATAATAACTATACACCGGTACCAGACTTTGCATGGTGGAATGCAAATCTAATTGGTGGTGAAGTTATAGTCAGAATTTGGTATCACTGATTATAAAGAATCAATAAAACAATAAAGCCCTCGTTTGAGGGCTTTATTTATTTTGTCTTTAGATATAGATAGTCGATACCTAGAATCACTTTAATCCATTGAATAGTTCAGTTATATCCATACTAGAAGTATTCAAATGATTAATATCATCTAGGATTTTCCAATTGCTTTGATCTAGATCTACGGATGATCCAAGATGTCCGCTTATGGTTAACATAGCTCGATCTCTTCTAGCGTATGCTGTTGAGACAGCTATACCTAAATGTTTGCTTGTTTCTGGAACGCTCATATTCATTTTGAATAGACATTCCATTACGAGTCTATCTTCTGGTAGAACCATTAACATTAAATTATGCCACGATTTAGAAGACTCTCCAGGGTCTCCACCTCTTACGTTGTATCCTTTTAAGCCAAAGCTTTGTTCGTCAGCTGTCAAGTCTTTGTCTATGTAAGATAGTTGCGGCTGCTCTGAGAACCCATACGCCGATATATTCGAATCAGATCCACCGTCATTTGGAGTATCTAAGTATACAAATCCATATTTAGATATCTCTTGTTCAGCTTCAACACAACGCGGACGCTTAGGCATACTATAACAATAGCCATGCATACGTTGATATTCAATACACCAAAAGTCTATTAGCTTCCCAAAATAGATTCTTGGATTTTTAATAGCTTTATTCTTGGCTTTACGCTTTTGTAGAATATCAAGCATTCTTTCTGCCATATATGCTTTAATGTCATTAGGTTCATACCTATTAGGTATAAGCCGACGCATTATATATCTATTAATAATAGCAGCATTATAGTCTAAAAACCAGACAATGAAATCTTCATGACTAAGCTTAGTCAATTCTTCATCAGAAGGCCGTTCTCTTTTCATGAAAAGAATTTCCTTAAATAGTTAATAATAGATACAGTCTTAAAATTATATTTCTTCATAAGAAATCTCTTTATAAGATTATCGAAGTCTTATATATTAATAAAGAAAAACTATATGAAACAACTAAGTGGACATTTAATATTTAAACGTACAACTGTTCATATTGACATACGCTTGACTAATTGGCTCAAGGTAAGTGTAAGCATAAACAGATATAATGCTGCCACTGGGGACCATTATGATTACGTCATCGCTATATTCCCGAAGGGTTGGAATATTGTAAGTATAGATCAACTCTCCGTCAACGTATAATTTAATATCAACATCATTGCCCGGATCAGAGCTTAGTAAGCTACTAAATTTAGTAATCAAGATATCATCTGGAACATAGAATCCAAATCCGGTTGACATCTTAAACCCATTGTGATACATATAATCATCATATGGGTCACCACTTCCGTCTATATAAAAAGATATAGTCGATCTATCTAGGCTAGTCCATCCAGTCGCTAAATGATTCCAAACAAATGTTTGTCCAAGATCAGTACGATAAGTAAGATCGCCGCTTCTTATTGCTGTTGGAAAACTTGATCCATAAGTGGACCTATTAATGTCATAACCATTAAAAGTAATTGAATCACTTATAGTAGAATCTTTCACATAAAGATTATTCCAATAATTGCTTGTCTTACCCAATGAGGCGCTTAATGTTGTTGTTGGATACCAAGTACCATCTGTAGCATCCATACGCAATCTATTGCTATTACCAGATTGTAATGTAATTTGAGAAGTGCATTTTAATGTAGTCTGTCCAGAGACAGCGACTCTTAATATTTGATCACTGCCAAACGATACAGTTCCAACGCTTGATCCATTATAGTTCAAGTTCATTTGAGCACCTGAAGCAAGCAAGCCACCTCCAGCTAATATATTGCCTACGTCGTCTATTTGTGCTTGTGAGCCTTGAACTCCAGTCCCGCCATTACCATCCCATCTCAATATAAAGTTATCTACTAACGGAGGATTGCCAGTAAACCCAGCGCCTGTTCCAGCGGGCCCAGCAGGGCCCTGCGGACCTTCAGGACCAACTAAGCCACTAAGGCCAGTTCCCACGGCTACCTCGTTATAATACGTACTGTAGGGGATTAGATAAGGCCTAGTAGATACTGCTCCACCAACAGACAAAGCTGATTGTATTCCAGTATCAAGCACTATATTTACATAATGACCACTATAGCTTATATATTCGCAGAAGTCCTTAAGTCTAATATTGATGGATCGATTGTTCTCTATGTCAATATAATCTGGAACAATCGTATGTTCGGTATCGAATTCAGTAAAAATCTTGAGCTTATTCTCAATAGAAGAAGTGCTGATTTCCTTTCTAAAGACTATATTAAGATTAGTGAGATGCGTACCAAAGTCAAGATTCATAGCTCCCAATCTAGGGTAAACATCAAAAGGAATGGGTTCTGGCTTATCCAAGATTAATGCATATATCTCTACAGTATTTTTGTCTTTCTGACAAACTGTATATGCTATTAACTCTCCCCCGGTCTTTAAGGCACTAAGCGCGGCCTGTAAGAAATCGTTTATTTTGTCTGCCCCATGAAGTACTATATACTTCATTGAGGCTATACCACGCAAGTATTTACTGCAGTATAAACTATCTTCTCCTATGTATGGCGCAGCTTGGCTCACCATCGTGAGACCTTTTAAGATCTGATTATCTACAGTCTTCTGATCTATAGTCTTTATATCTTCTAGAAATTGAAACGTTAGATTCCCCGAGTATGTTCCAGTTACAATGCTAGATACATCTAATCCAAAGATATAGTTTGAGCTAGGGAAACTATAGTTACCAGAAAACCCAGTATTGTTTAATAATACATTCCCACTAAGACTTCCAGTAGATAACGGAACATTACTACATACTACATAGAAATCTGGAATTGAATTTCTTGAAGTTATTAGTCCATTAATTGGACCAGTTATATCAATATAAGGTTCCCATTTATCTTTATATTGAATTGTTAATAAAGTAGAATTATCATTTAAAGAAGATGCTTGGATAGATTGAACTAAAGATAGTTCAGGTCCAATCTCTCTATTAACAAAGACGGTGACATCATTAATGCCACCGCCACCTCTGGTGATCGTAAAGGATTTAGTGATTAGAGTCATTATCCTAGACCAGTATGCCAGCCGTGGGCGCCTCCTGTTAGGTGAAGCCCAGAGTGTCCAGTAAATTGACGTTGAAGATCAGTGTGAGATAGTTTCAGATTGACTATATAGGTTTCTAAATCTGTAACCTTAGATCTTAAAGCAGTTAAAGCAGTGTCGATGTTATTGTATCTAGTAGAGTTTAGATTGTTTAAAGTATTCCAATCTTCTGACGAAGGGAAGTCTAAAACAACTGCTTCTAAAGCAAGCACTCTCCCTGATAATCCTGTATCACTCATTTTTATTACCTATTGAAATTTAAGAAGAGAGCAGGAACGGGAATAGTTGTTAACTCTGTAACTGTTGGATAAGAAGGCAAAGTTTGCCCAGATGGTGTAGTTAAAGCAACATACCAGCCAACCGCTTGAGCAGTTCCAAGAGAACTGTTAACACCTAAAATATTAGTACTTAAACCAGCCAAAGCAAAACCTCTAAAGACTGGAGGAGTAGTTCCTGAGGCACCAAGTCCAATCCAGAATAATCCAGGCTCTAACTGAAGATTAACATTTGTAAATGTTTTAACTCCAGCAGCTCCTACGTTACCAGTTACACCTTGCCATACAAGTTGTCCTGGTTGACAATTACCATTGTCTCTATAGATAGCAGCCCAAGAATAGCTACCAGGAATTCCAGTAGTAGTAATATTAAATGCAACGTTGCCAACTTCTCTGTGAACTGGAGTAATAAAAGGAGTTAGATAGAGTCTATTAGAAACGAGTGTTGAAGTTGTCAAAGCTGTAGCAGAGTTCCAAGAAGTATAATATCTATTACTGCCAACTAATTTATATGCCTTCTCTTGTAACCAACCAGGAGTTATAGTATGAATTCCACCAGGCTCTGAATGTGTTTCTAATATTCTCCCAGGAGGCAATCTAAGACCTGTATAATAATCATCAATAGTTTGTCCAGGCTGAATCTCAACTAAAAACTGTCCAGAAACTCCACTAGGAGATTCAAAAACAAATCTTGAAAAAGGAGCACTAATACTAGTAACTGAATTACATCTTAGAGTAGTAGTTCCAGTATTATATTCAAAGTCAATATAATTAATAGGAGTATTAGAAGAGCTATAGTATGGCACAGCTCCACTTAAAGTAACAGAATCTCCAGAAAAATCAAATACGTTTGCCATTTTAGTTTTGATACAAATCTACATACGACCAGCCAATTTTCTTGGCAGCAACTGGATTAGTTGTATTTTCTACTCCAATGTACCAATACAATTGAGTTTGAGAACTGGGAAGAGTGCCAGTCTGACTTAAATATAAAGAATCATTGACATAAAAATTAACACCATTACCCCCACTAACACTAGCAATCGTGAGATTATAGGCTGTAGAATTACTAATAGTGGTTAATTCAGATATAGTAGAATTCGCATTATCACAAGTAACACCTTGCCATTTAGCAGATCCATCTCGTGTTGTATCATAGCTAAAGGCTACAAGATGTCCACTTGTAGGATTTACCATATTAGCAAAAGGAATACTACTTAATCCAATCCATAATCTAATTGCAGAGATACTCGCTGCAGTTAAAATTCTAAAGTTTATTTGTGGTTCCCATGATAATTGTGTTACTGTACTATATGAACCACGTGCATACCAATGGCCGCTAGTGTTAGTAGTTTGAATTGTCTCCCATGGAGAAGTACTATTATCGCTTGACAATATTGACCCAGTAGTAACATTACCTGTAACTATTGCAGCAATATCAGTTGATATAGTGGTTACTGTAACACCTCCAAGATCATGTTGCCAAGTGATATGTCTAGTTTTAGTAGACGACATATCCTCTCTAGTAATCGAGAGGTTATTGATATCAGTACTATTAAGTCTAGTCGGCATACTTTATCATTTAATGTAGTGAACTACAAGCGTATCTCCAACTTGAGGAATCTGTGCAGATACAAATACAAATCCTGTTAGTCCCGCCATTGTGTAGTCATTAGACGCACCAGTCAACATCAAAAGACCATTCTTGAAAATCTGTTGCGTATTAGACTGAATTGTGTTAGCAAATCCAAATGTATCATTTGATCCATTGATAGTGCCAGTTGGTACTTCATTAAAAACAAAGTTAGATACAGATAGTGCGGCAGCTATACTTTGCCATGAAGCAGCAGTAGCAGAAGTTGCAGTAAGAACTTGACCAGACGACGGATCAGAGTTACCGCTTATGGCAATTTGCTTGCCATTGTTTATTAAATATTGAGCAGATACAATATTGCTAAGACCTGTCATGGTCTTATTGGTTAATGCATTTGCGTCGCTAATACCTACGGCTTGAGATCCAATTCCATTGAGCTGCTGGAATTCAGTATTGCTAATTGTGCCGTCAGCAATTTTAGACGCATCAATTGCAGCAGATGCGTTAATGTCTGCATTAAGTATAGTACCATTTAAGATATCATTCGATGTAATTCGAGTTTGAGCCATTTAGAGTCCTTTCAAACAGTGTATGAGGCAAGTAAATTAGTCCCAGATTCAGGTACGTTTCCTGATTGGAATGTAATTATATTGCCTGCAAGTGTGTAGTCATTTCCGGAACCAGCAGTTTGAGCCAATCCGTTCTTAAATAAGAATAGGCTCCGTGATGGATTCGGTGTTCCTGATAATGTAAAAGAAGCGTTAATGCCATTTATATTTCCAGCAGGAATCTCATTCCAAACATGGCTATGATTCCCAGTACCTGATGACCCTGTATTGCCAACTAGCTGCAAATTTACAATTTTATTATTTAATTCAATAAATTGCCTTTGCAGTTCTCCAACGTAATCGTTTACTACGTTAAATCTAGAAGCAATAGAAGAATTCAAGTTGTCATAATCATACCTTCCAGGTAATCCTACAACTTGTTTTTCTAGATCAAGAACACGGCCTGAGATATCGGCAGACATTAGTTGTTATCAGATTGAGTTGCTGTAAAGAATAGACCTAAGCCTTTTATAGTTGGCGTAGTCCCAACCGGGAATGGAGAAGAATAGCCGCCAGAATTCTTTACAAATTGTAAAGTAAATATTGCATACAAAGACGAAGCTCCTCCAAGATTTACACCAGTATTTGTAGAATGCTGTGGAAGAATATGGATATTAGAATCCCAAACAACATTAGAAAGATCAGGAGTTTTGCTCAGCCTCAATCTAACATGTCTATTACCAGCATCCTCTAAGAAAAAGTTGGGATAAGGATCAAGTCTCGAAAGAACATTAAATACATGTGACTTAGGTGCGTCTATTTTGATTACAGCAGTAATAGCATCACCAAAGTTAGAGTCATTAGTACTAGATTTATTATAGTCTACAAGCTTAAGACCAAGCTCTTGAAGACCATACATAAATACTTTTTTACCATTTAAATCTCTCCAGTTTCGACAACGGAGTCTTACTCTAATTTGCTCAACGTTTCTAGGAGAAAAATGATATCTAGTAGAATTAAAGTTATTAACTTCTTCAAAGTTATCAATCATAACAAATGAAGAGCTTAAGTCATCAGAGGTACTTAATTCTAAAAGATCAACATAGCCATTTGGATATGGAACAATTTCAATCAGATTTGCCTGAGGAGATACAGTAGAAGGAACCGTTATTGTTAATTGACATTCAACTTCTTCAACTGTTGATTCAAGTGGGAAAGTAACTGTTCTTACCCAGGCCAATTCGTTGATACCATTGAAGGCATACTCTGGCGTTCCAGGATTAACTTCCCCGCCATTTTCATAGTTACGGGTACCATTACCATCTAACTTATCAAAAGTATTTGTTACAGTAATTGAGAAGTCTGGAGATAGTATTATCTGATTAGTTCTTAAACTAAAGTTATAGAATTTATTTTCTATACTATTAGCAGGTAAATATATTTCACCAAACTGAGCTTTAAACTCTGCTCGCTTACTAGCATTTAAATTAGAAGGAAAGATAATGGTGCTAGTGTCATGAAAGTCAACGTACTTATCTATTCGTGCACCAGACTTTCCTAGCACCATTTCTTTATAATTTAATCGTTCTCCAAGACTATCAATTTGTCCACGAATGGCCTGAGTGTCAGATTCCATTACGTTTAACAATTTAACTAGCTTAGAGTTTAGAATATTGACAACTTCAGAAAGATTCTGAATATCGTCAAAGACTTGATCTTGAAAGTTATTATAGTCCTCAGAGGAGAACGGACCACGTACTCGTGCGGGTGCACGTTGTACGGAAGGTTGCACAACTTTATTATCGTTAGACATGTAGACCTCAAAGAACTATTTTAACTATCAGACTGATTGACCAATAACCTTCACAGACAATGTGTCGCCTTCTAACAGAGGTTCAATCGGATTAATAGCTGTCGTAATGACAACTGATTGTCCCGGTTCAATACTAAGGGAAGTGCTGTCAAAAGCAATAGCAACTTTAGCGGCAGCATCCCCAGTAAGAACAGTTGAAAGAGAAAAATTGAAAGCGGAGGCGAGAGAGTTGAGTATAGAAAAACGAAACACCTTGGTTTCTAAACCATTAATTCGGACTAAGGCGTCGTCCAAAAGAGTAACAGGAAGTGATACTTCCCCTACTCCTTGGATTTGAAAGTCGACTTCAAATTTTGCCACGGATCACCTCATTTCTTGGCTACTGCCTGTAAGCTAGCATCGGCTGCTTGTTCAGCTTCTAGTTTATTTGCCAATGCTCTCAATTCAGCTGGAGTCTGAGTAGAGTGGGACCATCCCACTGCTTTCTTCAAGGAGCCAGCCGCTCCTGTGATATCAACATAACCTTCATCGAAAGGATTAAGGTTAGATACTGCGTCTCCTAAGTGTCCTCTTGATCTCTTGCTAACTAGTGATCCACTAATTAGTCCTATCAATGGAAGCCATGGAGCTACTCCAGAAGGAACAATGCCACTTAAAGCAGGCCCAGCCTGAGCAATCCAGGTAGCAAAATCTATAGTACCATCTTCTCTACCAGGAGGAGTTATTGGAACTAAAGGAGGCTGTACCGCTGGCTTTGCTTCATTTTCAGGCGTAGCAGGATTATCTATTACGGCAGGAATAGCAGGCTTAACATGATCAACTGTAGTAACAACTAAAACAGGAACATCAGGAAAGGTCTTTTGGGCAAACTCTTTAAGAGCTGGCGGGAGCTTAGACACTTCAATAGGAGCTGCTTCCTGTCCAGGACCTGGAGTCATAATTGTGCCTTCTTTTAAAGACTCCATATTGGTAAGAACAGTCTGCGCTCCTGGAGAAGAAGCTACGCATCCAATAGCGAGCATAGAGGCCGCTACAAAAGCAATACATGCAATAGTATTATATAGTATATTCTTAGTCATTAGAATCCACCTTTTAAGTAATAATTAAAGATTTTAGGGGTAATATTTCCATCAGATTCCGGCGCTCTAGTTAATACCGCCTTAACTATAACATTAGTTAGTTGATCTATGGACTGTTTGCTTATCCAAAGTAATTTCCACTCTTCTGAATTCTTAACCAAACCGCCAGTACCTATATCGACACTATAGGTATACAAATCATCTGTAGACCCTGGTCTAAAATTGGTAATAATTTGATATGAAACTACATTGTCTACAATGTTGTCTCTTAAGGCAAATTTAGTACGATCATTTTTAAGTACATTAGCCTTCAGATAAGGCAGACTTACTTGAGTCAAAGGCTCTCTAATCGCAGTTAGAGATGCAAAATATTTCCCGCCAGAGACAAAGATATAGTTATCATCTTTATCTTTTAGCTGAATTATTTGGTTAATTAAAGGAACCTGTGATGACCCAAGTAGCAAATCCGGCGATTTAGACTTGACAACAAATTGAACCCAGCCAGACATCTTTGGCCATTTGGTAGCTCTAGTTAAATCTACTAGACCAAGGCCTACAGAATTAACTGCAAAAGATTCACCGGCATCAGAATCAATAACAAGACTATTTTGAGTACTTAAATTGCCAATTCCTTTAGGCTTTAAAGTGATCTCAATTGGAGAACTCTCAGATATAAAAGCCCATATAAAGAATTGCTGTAATGAAGAAATATTGTCTTTATATTTAAAATCCATATATACATCAAAGTTAATAGGAATAGATCCAGTTCCTAGTCTCTGAAGTAATCCTGTAGCTTGGTCAAATATATAGTCAATACCTTGAACATAAATATTTTTATTACCTTCTAAACCAAAAGAAGCCTTTGCTTTTAGGCTAGACTTAATTATATTCTGAGGAATAAATCTATATTTAATAATAACCTGTTCATTTTCTAAGGCATTATTATTAGATTCAATTGTAAAGTATACCTGATTATTCTTAATCTGAGATATAAATCTTGTAATATCAGGATCAATCTTATAAGATATTTGATAACCTACACCTGTAGCAGGACTAGACAAAGGTGAATTAGCGGTAAGGATAATTCGTCCAGTAGGGTATCCAGCAGATGTAAGCTCAACAATATAATCTTGTCCATCTGTAAATTCTTTAATTGAATTTCCATTAGCATCGACGTCATTGATAGAAATATCAGTATAAGAATTATACACTACATTAGGCTGCCCTAGATCTTCTATTGATCCAGTAAAGGTAGCATTAGACTTAGTTTTGTTCTGAATACCTTTAACAAGCTGTGCGAAATAGATTGCATAGGTTGGAGAAGTATCTTTTGACGGATCTAGTTGCTTCCCAGGGATAAGGGTAAAAGATCCATTATCATTATACAATGGCTTATACTTAGTAAGTACTACTCTCTGCGAATCTACTAGATCAATAGTTTTAAGCGTTACGACTTCTTGATATGTAGCATATACATATTGGCTAGAAGACTTAGAGAAAGGAATATAGCTATCGGTGACAGATATAGTATCATAGACTCCAAGAGAGTCTCGATACCAAGATTTAAATCCACGGTATAGCTGAGCAGTTCCAAAGATAGGCTCAGTATCAATTGATCCTATTGAATAGAAATTAATACTATTAGAATCAAAGACATTAGAGTAACTAGTACTAGTACTAACAATATATTTACTCTGCTTTGTTATATCTTGGAAAGATACGATTTTAGAAGGACCAGAATTATCTGTTCTAGACTGAGGTGTAATGGCTATAAAATCGCCAATTAAATTACCATCAGAAGTTGATCCTGCCACGAACCATTCAATATTAGTTTTAGGTAAAATCTTTTCAGTAGCAGAAATGGCAACCTTACCAATGCTACTTATATTATTGTCAAAGTTAAGTGGCTTAGAAACATATGTAGCAACAGATTCTCTACCAGTAGTATAAATAGATATATTTTTTAATCCAAAATAGTATGTATAAACATTAACATCATTAACTACTGAGATAGAATCCGGCTCAGATTTTCTTAAGGTAACAAAGACATAATCAATTAAAGTGTCATTAAAATCTAAGCTATAAATATTGCTCTGACTTGAAAGAATAATTCCATCAGAATATTCAGTGATTCCTTTTATATTTAATCCATCTAAGCTAGTAGAAACAAAAACTGTTTGAGGCTTAGGACTATATGGGACTAAAACAATTTTATTTATATACTCTTCTTGCTTAAGTCTAAAGGAAAAAGTTATATCTAAAGGTCCATTAGACTCAGAGTCTACTGTAATACCCCATACATCAGATGAGTCTTTAAAGATATTTCCAAAAGAAGTTCCAGGAATATTCCCTTTGTTATTAATGTCAGATCTTGAAAAAGAATATGAAGAAGAAGATAGATCAAATAAATGGTCTAGCTCTATCTTTAGAGTTCCTTTTGCAGATGTAGGAAGAGACAAACAACCTTCAGCAGTATTAAGAATACCAAAAGTACTATTGGTAAAATCTATCTTAGAAGTATCTTTAAAGTTATCAAAGACTCCAAAGAAGTTATCATCTGCTGCTTGTAGAGAAAACAAGAGAGCATTAAGCTGCTTATCTAGTCTAGACAATTCATAGCTATGTGTCTTATTAAAAAGATCAGCATAGATAATTCGTTTAATGTTATTATATTCAATTTCAGTAAGTTCATCAAAGAGAATTTTGATGTCATTCAAAATTGAATTAACAGACTTGTTATAGTTTTTAATATCAAAAACGGACTTCTCTGTCTGTGGAACATATTTATAGCTAGGACTAATTGGCAGATCCATTGATGGAAGTTCATTGCCAGCTCTAGCAACTACCTCTTCGAACGAAGGTATCTTACCTTCTTTTAAGATAGCTAAAAGATGTCTATTATAGACCGACTGATATTGTCTTAAAGATATTGCCATGTCAATCTCTAGGAGTCATTATTATTCTATAGGATTTCAGCAAAGGCGTTATTGACTCATTGTCGCCACCAATAGGTCTGCTAATAACTGCTCTAAATCTTAATTGCTTAATTGGAGATTCAGTATAGTTATATTTATTCTCAGATGCTATGACAGACGGTTTTGGAATATTAAAATTAATTATCTTTGGTATAATCTCGCCACTATTATCAAACCGAGTTGGCGCATTTAAGGCAGATATTTCAATCCAATCATTAGAGCCTTCAGACTTAATATAATACTTAATCCATTGTTGGGTTTGATCAAACTGACTAGGAATATATTCATCTACAGAAATATGAACTTTAATTATTTCTTTAGGAGAAATAAATGGAATTGAAACAAATTCAGATTGCTCTGCAAATTTATATTTAGCTACATTAATTTCTTTGATACCAATAGAATATCTAATGACATCAAAATAAGGATGCAAATATTGATCCTTTATTTTTAAACCACTAGTATCAAAGGTCTCAGTTGTTTTGGTTTTCTTACCTTTACCAATTCCAATGGCAGCAATCGGCGCAATAATAGATCCAGTAGAAAGACTATTCTTTGTTTTAGAATTTACATTAGTCTGTCCTTGCGTCTCAAGATTGCTTGTATCTAGAAGACCTTGGGATACCGCTAAGGTTTGAATATAACTAAGTTTGACTACCGTAGTATTGACAGTAGTCGTTTTATATGTTTTTGTCTTCTTTTTCTTGCCCATCAGAATAGACCCTTCTTAGAAGATTTAACTTGCTTAGTTGTAGTTACAACCTCTTGCATTATTAAATGAAGTCTTTCGTATAAAGCCGGAGTAGGAGATTCAGCCAATATAGTTATTCGTAATTTCTTAGCAGACCTAACTGGGAAGGTAAATACACCCATTCCAGCATAAGAATAGCTATCGGGAGCTAGAGTCTTCTGTTGCTGTTCTTTAGATAAAACCTTATTAGCTTCAGGAGTTAGAATCTTATCAAAGGCTTGAGAAGCAAATCCATCTACCGTAATAAACTCTTTATCATCAGACGTAGCAATATCAACTATCTTAATAAAGGCAGCAGTACCAGCAATCACTGGATTAATTAAAACAAAGTTAATTGGCGTAACAACTCCAAAGTCTATGTCTAGATGAACCATTAAGTCTCTTCCAGAGAAGTCAAACTTTTTAGCCATCTCTTCAGCAGACTTATAGTCAACTACAAGCTGTGTGCCTTCAGCAAATTGTGAAAGCTCAGTACTATCTACTTGATTAACCATTAGTATTTTCTAGGTCAACAGTTTGTTGATCTTGTTCTTTTATTAAGGACTCTGTCTTATAGCAAAATTCGCATTGCCAATACGTATCTGGATTTCCATCAAACATTTTTCTCCTATTAGCCTGTCGATCCTCTTCAGTAGTAGGAGCTACCGCAAAGAATCCTACCTTATTTATTTCAGTATTTTCTGGAATCGAAGAGGGGTCAACTATATACTTTAATTGGAGAACTCCACCTTCAGGATCCTGTTGTCCCATAAACGAATAGAAACGTCCCTCATAGAACCTTTCTAAGTTCCCTGGGGTTGGATCCGTATTAACTTTACCAGCAGCTGCGGGCATTACAGGAGTTATAGAGACCGTTATATTTGGATTGTTTTGAGTTACAGAAACAGAATCGATTATTTCTAATCCAATTGCATTGGCTCCATTGATTATAGTAGCTCTAGAAGAGTCAACGCCAGCAGAACTGTCAACCTTAGAAGAGTCTGCAAAATCATCTCCAGCAACTATTACTTGACCTTTGGTAAAGTTATTCAATATATTGAGGTCTAAAACTTTACTAGCCAAGGCATTGGCTTGATTGGTCACTTCTTCAGTAGTAATCTTTGCGAAGTTAAAAGATGTTACAGTCCCTTCCGCAGCAGAAGAAAGCATAGAATATGCTTTATCTAGGTCATTAGATAAAGACTCTAGGTTAGCATTATATAGTTTGGAACTAGGAGTGTCATTCTTTTTTAACTCTTTAGCTTCAAAAGAAGGCTGCCCATAGTTTGTAAAGAATTTATTGAACTCACTATTAGCGCTACTAACGATCTCTCCTAGATCGCTTGTTTGTGCTTGTGTTTCTTTAATAGCAGCTAGGTGTTTTTTAACACGATCTATATCTGCTTGGCTTATCTTAACTACTGATACTATATCTGTCATAATATTGTTGTATTCAAAAGGAGCCTATATTCGTTAACCTGAGGAGTAACTGTTGGAGAGATAATTTTATTTGATCTCAAAACACAATTAACCTTTACATATTCAGTAAGCCAACGATAGTTTGCTTTAATCTCAGAATTAGTTATAGGCTGATTAAAGTATATAATCTTGCCATCATGAATAAACTGATAGTCAGCATCAGTATTATTTGCCACATTAAAAGCCGGCTGCTCTAGATCTTGATAAGCAGTTATATTAATTGCTTTCTTTCCACCAATAGAAATAGACACCGGCTCGTATAGAACATTTTCAAACCCATATACAGTATCTCCAAATTTTTGCACTACATTTATTGTATAGGGAATTTCAACAAATCCAGAAGGAGGAGATCCAGTAAAATCACCGGAGAAGTATCCAGAACTAATCTCACGACCAATCATACCAGTCCACATAGTAGGAATAGAATTAAGAGTGATATCACCACTACCATTCAGGGCAGATACTTCATATCTTAATTCAGGAATTTTATTTAACTCAATATAATATCTATATGGGTCTGTTAAGTATGTTCCACTTAAGGTTGTAAAATCTGTATTGATACCTGAGACAGTATAAGATCCACTAAGTCCTGTTAAAATAACATTGTTATCATCTACCCAATTAGGATAAACTCTAACTGTTCCAGAAGCATATCCAGAAAAAGGAGCATTATATCTATAACCACCAAGAGATAATTCATAATTGAAATTATCAGAATTGATTATACTAAAGTTCACATACGGCATATTAGCTAGTTTGATACTATTATTAGTAGAAGTATTTTTAAATACTTCTGGTGCCGTAAGACCTTTGTCATTAAATGTATTTAATACATCAATTGATGCGGCGCTTGGATCAGCATAATAATCTATTGTATATAGCTTATTGATGTCAAATATCTGCTTATTGATGATAACAGCAAGTCTGCCATTATTAGAAGCACTCCAGCTTATTTGATAGTCTTGATTAGAAGCCAAGATTTTATCATTCTCTCTTACCAGGGCATACAATAAGAAAGATTTAAATCTAGTTAATGCTTCAAAAGAACTATTATCAAATTGTAATAGCTCACCTTCTACTTTTAAATAATTACCATTTATTTTATTAGAAGGATATATTGGGATCTTTCTATCGCTACCAAATTCAACTTCCCACTCCGTAGATGTTTTAACAAAAGATCCAAAGACAGACTGAAAGGTTGGATGACGCTCATCTACTTCTAATTTGATATTAGATATAGTGGATTGCGATTCAAACTTAGGAGACTCATAGTATCCAATAGGAGAATATATATTATAATTACATTCAATCTCCCTGGCTCCAATAGTATACTCAAAACGATTTATAGTTTCAATCTCAGACTTAACTTCAAGAGATTCTTTAGTGAGAGAGCTAAGTTCTTCTACAATGGTAGAATTATCAATTCCGAGCTTGGTCATAATCTCAGATATTGAAAGAATAATTTTGCCAGCAAAATCTCCGTTATTAATACCTGAAAGATCTAGGTCTTTCTGAGAAAGAACTGCAGCTAAGTCTTTGACTGCTTCACTGTAGATAGAATCTAGTCCATCTGATTTAAAATCTTCTACTGAAGGATTCTCAGAAATCAATCTATTGTTATAATCATTTAATCTAAGAATGATATCTGTGGCATACAGTATTGACTTAGGAATCTTTAATACTGAATGTATATAGCTTTCTTGCGCCAATACAATTTCAATATCAGTAGTAAATACAGTTTCAAAGTTATACTCTATCCAATCTAGGCTTTCTTCAATTTCAAAATTTGGAATGGCTTGTCGTATACTTGAAGTTGGACTATATTTATATGTTATCTCTAAGACCTTAACAGGAGAATTAGAGAAAGGGAGTATTCTTATTTGATTAATAGGCTCTGCGCCACTAAAAGAAAGATTCAATCTAACTATTGGACCATAAACTGTATTAGCACTTTTGCCATCTTGATCAGGAGAGCATCGATTATACTCATGAACAATTGGAGTGTCAGCATAAACTAATTCAGCCCAGAAAGTTTCTGGTCTTGCATCAACTGCTAAAGAAGGAGGGAACTGTTTAGAAAGATAGGTAGTTTTTCCACCTATAATTTCAGCTGTAACATCGGTAGTTCTAACACCTCTATTAACTAAATGAGCTCTCTGCGTGTATACGGTAGGAAGTTTAAGAAGCCTAGAATCAGGATCAACAGATGCTGTAGGTTTAATTCTACTATTGTTGTTGGTTATATTAAAATTAACTAACTTAATGTCATCATATTCCGGGTTATTATTTCGAATAGAAAAGACCCTAGCATCATTAATTAACTTTAAGATTGCAGCCTTAGCTTTCGAGTACTCATCTACTAGAGTATCTTTCTGAGATACCGAAAGATTACTTAGAAGATCTGTCTGCTTATAGAGTCCTTTAAGATCGATGTAGACAGACTCTTGATTGCTATTATGCGCAAACGAGCTGATCTTTGTGTCAGGCTGGGCATAGATGGGGTTTAAAACCTTCTTGCCCCCATTGATTTTCTTTACAAGCCTAGAAGCTTCAAGTTCTAATTCTCTAGGAGTTTTGACATCTTGGCTGTTCTTTAATAAAGAAACAATATACTTAATGGCCTCTTTATGGCCATTAGCAATTACATTCTTAATATTTTGTAGTATAGCCATTATCTTAAATTAGGCGCTTCCCCAGTAAAGAACATATTCTCTTCATTGGTAAATGATCCTGAGTAATTATTAATTAGTTTTATCCAGCCATTTAAAGGAACAGAGCCAGGGTCACCAGAAGCTGAGCCAGTAAAGAATTGACTGTATGGATATCCATATGTTTGTGCATATCCAGTAACAGTTGCTTTAAATAAGCCATCTGCTATTGATTCCCATTTTCGCTTTTGACTATCATTATCAACTAAGTCATAGTACTTAATTGCTTCAGAACATAGATCAAACATCTCAGATGGAACTGTCCCACTAAATGGAGCAGGCATATACTGGAAGCTTCCACCTTCAAATATAATTCCGTCAGAATTTAGGTTTCCCTTAATTACAGCAGAAGAAGCAATTTCAAAAGTTTCAACAAACTCAGAGGTGCCTAGACTAATGGTACTAAACAGAGGGTCATTCTTTGCCTTGTGAATAGGATACCATAGGTACTTTTTAGCAGCAACTACATAACCAGGTGGCAAGATACCACCCAGTTGACATTGAGCTTTTATAATTGGAGAAGCATTAAGCTGTATATTGCAGACACCACTAATCGACTTAACAAGAGTGTCAGAACAATTAGCTACAGTTAAGTCAGGCCAACTAATACTGCCAGACCAAGTTCTATCGCTCTGGTAGTTTGAACTAGCATTATAAGTTGCATTATAGTAGGAGCCAGTCTTGCTAAGTCCAGTCCATCCAGCCCAAGCATTGTTCCCGTAATATAAGTCATCTATTGCATCACATAGATTAGTAGTGACCGAGCTAAGCAGATCACTTATTTTGTTATAGGTAGTAAGCCATGATAATGGAAGAACATTCCCAAGATACGTTGCTGCATAATAGTTATTAAAGAATGTAGTCCAGTATCCAAGACCAGACAAGGCAATATTCTTTGGATCAAAATTGCCATTAATAAATAGATTTCCAGTTTGAACGCCAGACATGTGGCAAGGCAAAGCCGAGTAAAGACTAGCAAAAGCTCTTATATACTGAGGTCCAAGATATATATTGTTTTGCGTATCTACATCTGTGAATGTTCCAGTCCACAAGTCTACCTTAGAGTTAGTAGCAGGATTATAGAAAGGAGTTATAATATCAGAAGTTATTGTTCCAATAGGAGCAAAAGGATCTAGAGATAAGCTTTTACGAGCGATTGAAATTGCCCCTGATAGGGCATAGCTAACGTCCTTATCAGAGACAGCCGACCAAGATCCTGTTAAGGAAATAGGCTGTAGTGTTGGCTGTTCAGCAACTAGCTGATTAATTCTATGTTTGGCATATCTAGAATACGAATAGATGTCATCCATCGCATTATAGGTTCCATTATATATACCAGCAATCGTAGAGCCATTATATGTTTTTGGGAATGTATTACCAACCGTAGAGTCATATATATACTTTGAATTACCAGTTATCAGCGAATTACCAGATAAGAAATTCTTAGAAAGACATATGTCATAGTTTTCTAACCATGGTCTTATTAATGGTGAAGCGCCAATTATACCTGTCTTAGATGTAATAGATGGTAAGAATACATCTTGGAACTCGCCAGTCTGACACCAAAGACTGTTGCTAAATAAGCTATCGGTTAGATATTTAATACGTGCTATTTCAATAGCAATGTCTTCATACATATCGGGATTGTTAATATATGAAGAAAGTCCAGTTAGATTACGAACTTCTTTATACCCATAAGAAGCATTGAATGGAATAAATTTGGTAGACAGAGAATCTGACTCCGATTCAAACTCATACTTAACAGGACGCCATTCACTATCCTTTGATCTTTCTTCCCAGGTAAAAATAGAGTCTGCTATTCCATGGATAATTGGCACTTTATACTCACACCCTGGAGACAGGCTAATTATTCCATTAGAATTGGTAGGTGCATTATAATTAATTTGATCATAATATCCAGTATAGTATATACCACTACCAGGAAGATCTATATAGCTAGGCACAACATTAGCCGCATGCCCAGATTGTCCAAAGTAAGCTTGCCCTGTAAAATTGCCTGATAGAGAGTAGTCAAGTAAAGATATATCACTATTGTACTCTGTAGGAGTAAGCTGCTGATGTATTTCAGAGTCTTGGAATCTAATTATAGGATAAACTCCAGCTGCTATATTTTTATATATCTTATCTCTGATCTCAGCAATGCTTAAAACTTCTTTAAGATATTTGGGAATATCAACAACGACAGATGCAGCTCCAGGATAAGGTATGCCTTCTTTTCTTGTGATATCAAAGAAATATTGAGATTCTTTAAACTTTCTTTCAGCTATTTGTCCGACTTCATCATCTCTTAAGCCGCCACCAAAGCTTCTAGTATCAGTAACAGATACTGAGCTATTATTAAAATATGGCCTGATATTGATTGCCCCTAATATAGCAATTGGCTCTAAAGCATTCTCAGTGTCTATCTTGTAGACAGCATCTTCGATTGAGCTTCCAATACTGTGAAAGACCGTACGTAGTCTTTCGTAGCCATTAGATGCTTTATATGGTAGCAAATAGAAGACAACATATTTATCTAATACATATGGATTACGAGAAAAATGTCCATTGAGATCTAGATACTTATATTGATAACTATTCTCATAATAAGTATAATCAACTAAAAGATCTTTAGGGAGAGATAGCCCTTCGTTTAAATAGACAATTCCATTTATGGTATCTACAAATTTAATGGCATTCTGAATAGAAGTAGTGCCACCTGCAGAGTATAAAAATATATTATTTTTGTATAAGATATTTTTTCGAGATAACTGGATAGTAGTTTTATTTAAGAAATTAGCTGACTCGCCTTCGACATCAACAAAAGGTTGGCCAAAATTAAGGGACCATGTTTGGTTCTTCCATTCAGGAACACCAAAGTGATAAACAATTCCTTTATATAATTGACTAAAAGATCCTATTGTTATCCGAGCCCACCATGGCATCAATGAATCATTTGGGTACGGAGCAGCTACACCAATTGCAGAAACTTTATTGTAAGATGCAACGTATCTAGTAATACGAACAATTGCTCCTCTTCCATCCGTAGTTCTATCTTCAATATCAAACCCAGAAGCAAGAACAGATCCAGACGATTTCAATTCACTAGGTCCAATTGATTTAACATCAAGAATTGGAACTACCTTTATTAAAAAAGGAGAATTAGAAAGTTCAATCGCTACTTGCTTAGAAGATTTATTAGAGTAAGTAACAGTGTAAGAAGTAGTACCATTGGACAAAACAATAGTACTAGAACCAACTGTAACAGAATAGGTATTTAATTCGTTATAATCTTGATTGTAAAACAGCAACACTCCAGCTGGACGAGAATTAAAACCAGCAGTTATATTTCTTAAAAAATCTAGAGTTTTATTACTGTAATTTGTCATTTATACCCAGCCAGTAAAATCTGCGCCATATACTTTAAGGTCATATCTCTTTAAGGATGAATTTATTTCAGTTGAAAAAGCCCCAGAATAAGTTGTAACATATACTGTATTTGCATCAAAAGCATTGTCTAATTCAACATGCTTAAGCAATGGAATTGGATTGTATACTTCAGAATTTTGCAGATTAATATTGCTACCATCATACCCAATCGATGGATAGTGGATAAACACACTCTTTCCAATTGTTTGATAATGAGCTAGAAGAATGCATGTGTAAGCTTTGTCAGAATTGAATAAAGAAGTATTTAATCCAGAACCAAATCCATAGTAATTTCCACTCAATAACGAAGTATCAACATTCGGTCCAAAAGGAACAATATAGACATCATAAGGGAAATCATCATAGCTTAATATATTGCCATTAGAATCTTTAATCTGAATACTGTTTTTGACTTTAGAAACTGTTGAATGATATAAATCATAATCCCCAGTTAGACTAGCATGTGAAGGAGATCCAGGGAGATATACAGCATTGCTAGTGCCTCCAATTAGGTGCATAAAGTACGCTACATAAGGAACTGAAGCATCTTCTTTTGCTATTGAATAAGAGCTAAGTCTAATATCTGGGCTAGACAATAGTCCAGTAGACATCATACCATTTCCGAATGAATAAGATATCATTCCAGAAAGTGCTATATCTCCTTGATAAGCATTAACAATATTATTATAGTTCTGGTCTGATAGATCAAAAGAGCTAATGGCGCCTTCTGTATTCCATTCTTTATTAGTAATCAAAGCTAAGTTGATGCCATTATTAGGAACACGATTCCCAATTTGAATTGGAGAAGAAGTAGAGCCAAAGGTATCTTCAATTGTATTAGTCTGATACACTGAATAATATGACTCAGCATTATTAAAAAGTCCATCATCAAATAGAGACATTCCAGCTAAGTTTAATCCTTCAAAATCATTACCATTGTTAGAGGTAGTAGATATTAAATGTTCCCCAGCTCCACTGAAAGAAGTCGCTGGATATAATGACTTACCAACTAAGAAGGCATTATAGCCTTGTCCAGTGCCAATAGTAGGACTAATTTTTGAATTAAAATTCTTGACTGAAGTATCACACCATCCAGTTATATATTCTCCAGTGCTAGCAAAAACACTCCATGGCCAGGTATAGCCACTTAATGGATAGCCTATAAAGAATTCTGATACAGAGAAGTCCATCCATTGGTAGGTATTGCCACCATCTCGAGCATGCTCTCCTCCAATATAATAGGCTGGTTTATTAGCTGCGCTGTTAACAGACCCGCCTAGTATTCCTTGATAGCCAAGAGATCTTCCAGACTGAGGATGCAATCCCCCACCAGTGCTTATATAAAGCGTTGTGCTAGTAGATAGCTCTCCACTTACATAGGTATCCAGGTGTCCAGTACCTAATTGCATATCGCAATCCAGGCCAATATGAACCCATGTATCTAGCGGGATATAAGCTCCAGTAAATTGTCCGACAACAAAGGCATTTGAGTAACCATCAGATCCGCCGGTTCTACAAGAGCCGTACACTATATTTCCAGAAGAGTTAATCCCTAAGTAAAGCCCAGCTGTAGCATAGGTTGTCGTAGCTGGAGCGAAAGTAAAGTTAGTGCTTAAATACCCAACTTCCTGGAAAGAGAAAAGATCACCATATCCGCTAACAGGATATGAGTGTAACTTAATAAAGCCACCAAGTAAAAGCTTAGTATCTGCATTAGTTTCACTGAAGTCTACTATACCAGACTGGGCATAAGGCATATTACTATGAGTCCACGTAGACGGAGGTATGGTATAGTAAGGCAAAGAAGCGTTATTGATTACGCTCGTGCCTTGAACCATTGAGCAGGTATTAGGTCCATTATAGATCCTTTCATCAAAAGAACAGAAAGGAATCATTATATTTTGTCCAGGACCTATTCTTAGGGCCGACCTATTTTTAGGTCCAGTTACTTTTCTTAAGAAGAACTGGCCAGGCTTAATACCTCGTGAATATATATCAGCTGCTAATGAGCTATAGTTAGGAGCAATTATGTGGTTCGGAGCAAACCCATTGTCCCATCCTAAATAAGATGATAAGGAATCAAAGTTATATATATGAGCATATTGGAAATGCTCATATTCTCCAGAAACAGGAGAGGCTACCTTAATGGCATCATAAGGAGAAAAAGACGGAGGCATATCTTTATAGCCATAGACATTGCTCCAGGTCTTTGCATCAACATGGTCTCTAATTCCAAATCTAACATGGTCAAAATCACACATTATATTTTGACCAAAAATTCCAGTTCTAGTAGAACCAGTTAAAGCATAAGTTGGAATCTTAGGCCATGTATTAGGATACACATCAGTACTCGGGAAGTTAGCTCCTATAGTTCCAGAGCCAATAAAATTATTAGTATACCCATCTAGAGTAACATCTGTATTGTTACAGATATTGCCATTTATCTCAAGATAAAGTCTTGATGACCTAGCTCCATTATATATTCCAGAGTTAGTAGCAATGACAGGCTGGTTAGCAGCAGTATAGGTATCACCAATTATCTTAGTATCTTGATAGACACCAATATGGTTCCAATCTCCCCAAGCAACCGAATACCCATTTGAAATTAGAGCTGCACTAGTAGTTTGACCAGTTGCAATTAAACCGTTAGCTTTCATGCCAACTTTTCTAAAGGAGTCTCCAGTTAATCCAAGAGAAGACTCGTGAATATTAAGATCGACTGTAGCTCTGACTTCGCCGCTTCTATTTATATAGACTTTTAATCCACGACCATCACTTGATAAATCTTTAAATAATTCTACTTCTGAAGAAGTATCAATAATTCCATGTGGACGTATCCATCCTTCAAAGATAACAGCCTCTCTGTGTAAAGGAGAATAGTAATCTATTCCAGTACTAATTCCAGAATTAAGAGTAGATATCCTATACGGATCTCCAGTAGATAAATACTGAAGATATGAATGAGTGCCAACATAACCACTTAATGTGAATAGCTTAAATTGATCGACATTGTGTCGATTCATTTCATTTGCCCATTCACCCCATTTACTTTCTAAGTAAGTAGGCTCAACAGAACGAGGCAATACACCAAATGAGACAGAAGATATTCCAGAGCCACTATACAGCATAGAGCAGCTAAAAGGCCGAGGCTCTCTATATAAGTGACCATCCAGATAATAAGTTCCAGATGTTGTATTATTTGCTACAGTAACCTTAACTCCAGGACCATATGGAATTTGAATAATACCATTTATAACTCCAACATAATTACTACCTGTTGGAAAAGTTAATCCAGTAACAGCAAATCCGAGTTCTTGATTAGTAGTAGAACTTACCCATCCTTGTACAGTAGTAGTTTGAACATATTGAATTTGATTATTTAAATCATTATATAGATCAATATTATAGCCAACAGATGCAGCTCCAGTAGCTCCAGTAGGCAAAGAACTAACTGATGGATAAACTGAAAAAGAGTCTAAAAGATTTCCTTTAAAAATTCCAGTACTAATATTCGAATAAGATTGAGCAAAAAGTTGACCAGTATAGCCAGACTGATTTCCAATATTAGACCAGGCATTTCCATAATACCCATCTTCAATGCCATAAAGACCACTTGAAGAATATGCGGAAAGCACAGCGCCGCTGTCTAAGTTTATTTGCGGAGCTTCTAAATAAAGACCAGTAGCAATGCTAGATTCTTTACTTTCATTATGAATATAAATTTCATCCTGATAATGAGCAGGAGGTATTAACTTAGAATATTTTGATTGATCAACAGAGAAAAATATATTCTTAGGAAGAGAAGATAGTTTCCAATTAGGTTCTACAGATACAATACTATCAAGGCTTTTAGTAGCTATCGTAATATCATTTATTAATGGAACTTGAGCATATCCAAAACAATCTGCAGACAATTTAAATCTAATTGCATTAGTTGTCCCTTGGAGTATAGGGATAGATGATATATCTAGTGATGTGTAGGTCTTAGTGTATTGATCAATTAGAATTGAAGAAGAATTATCTTCCCAAGAATACGATGAAAAGTTCCCAGTTCTAACTAGATATTGTGGAGTAATAGTTATCTCTCCACCATTATTCGGTGTGCATCCTATAAAGGCTGTATCATAACTATTGACATTTGGATTAGGATACCACGGAGCTGTGTATAAAGTTTTAGTGCCAGTTGGCCAAGTAACACTATAACCATCTGAATATATAGAAACACCTTCTCCAGTTTTTATCTTAAGGTCATCCCATAGAATGGTGCCCTCAAACCCTCCTATGCCAGTAAGGCCAGCTGGATCAAACCATCCTGTAAATTCGTGCAAAGTACTACCGCTTCCAGGAAAGGTAGTATTACCAACTACTGGAGGAGCTCCAAAGGATAAATACCTAGATACCTTAGACGGAATCTTTATAAAGAGATCATTACTGGAATAAGATTGTCCATCATCAGTCATAATAGTTAATTTTGAACCATTACGAACAACGCGGATTCTTCGCATTCTACTAGAGAAGTCTCCTGGGATTACTACACCAGAAGGACCATGAACTTTAAGGCCAGAAGGATGACACTCTATAAAAGCTTCTGTATTAGAAGTAGCTACATATATTCCTTGGCAAGACAGTCCAGAGCTAAGACCATTAACAAGTTGATGTGTAACACCATCGGTTAAAGATCTTAAACTAATTTCTGCAGTAAAATTAGAGAACAATGTATTGTTAACTGGATTATCTGCACTCCATACAATGCTACAAGATTCACCAGATATATACTCTGACCCAGTAAATATTGGGGTATTTACCTTAGTAAAGAAAGCCGTCTGATATACATCTCCAGAATTGCCATATGACCCACTGGCCGTTGACTGGTATCCAGTAGTATTTATAAGATAAAGGCTTTGCGATCCACTTAATACCGATAAAGAATCTAGGCTATTCTCTATTGTCCAAGAGCTAACTGGATCCCAATAGTTATTAAAAGAGAAGGTTTGGCCAGAGAAAATGGTAGGCTTAAGACCGATAGATCCGCTAATAATTTCGTATTCTCCAGAGTTGTCATAAACAGCCCCTGCAGAATCAAGAAATATATCTTTGCCCCAATTAGAATATTGCGGATAAAAACTCATTTTAGATATTAATTACACTCCAGGCAGATAGCTCGCTAATCTCACCAAATTCGCCCTTAAACCGAACGCTGTATCCGTATTTCCTACCAGTGCGTATATCTTTATCAATTAAGACTTTCCAGTCTTTATCTGTCCAATCAAACAAGACTTTTATATTATCCGGGTTATTTTCATATCTAAGTATCTGATATGATACTTTTGAAGAATCAATTAGAACGCCATTAATGCTAACGAAATATACTAATACCTGTATACCTACCGAATCAGCCAGGAGATTTAGTCCAAGAGGAGCAGGCACTGCATTGATTACAGTATGGATACTTAGATTGCTAATATTGCCAATATTGTCCTGAAAAGATATCGTTAGATTGGTAGGATCTCCAAATATTTGATTATTATCTACTGAGATTTCTTGTATCTCATTATTGCAGACAGTAAGACTAAAATCATCTTCAGTTGGATTAACGCAATTAATTGCACATAGACATGCATTTGATCCTATGCTAGTATACTGTATCTTTAGCTGATTACTATTTCTATCAAAATAGATCCTATACGGAGTAGGTGTAATTCCTTTGTTCAGGACAAAAGAAGCTGTTGGATTTGATGAAGTCAAAATTCCAGAGTTGTTAATAAAATTAGATAAGCTAGAAAGATTGGCAACTCCATTAAGAACTATATTAATAGTTACACTTGGAACACTAGCAAAGCTAGTGATTGCACTTCCAGCATTAAAAGCTATTAGTACATTTCTGGAGCCACAATTAGTAGCAATTGGGAAAGAGCTTAGCCCAATACCTTTGTAAGAAGGAACAAAGAAAGAAGTGATATCTATAATATTACCATCAACTTCCGCTGTAACAGTAGGAGTATAATCAAATATTCCAGAAACAGAAAGTTGAATATATATGATATTTAAATTGTCAGGATCCTGACAGCATTCAAGAATAGTCAATGATTCTGGAACGATAACAGCGCCAATAGACGCTGCAACACAAGGAAGATTAGAGTCATCTATTTCTTGGAAGCTCATGAATACAACCTTCCGCCTTTGATATAAGTAATAATTCGTTTAGCAAGAGGAACACTTGTTGGATATGTATAAGCCATTCCAATCCAGCCTTTATCTGTACTACGAACATTCTGCTGGAAAGAACCAGTAGAAGAAGTTGTTACACTAGCTTGAGTTGGAATAGTTGTCGGTATAAAGTTTTCATTCCCAGAAGGGAATAGAGTAATCTTTGTAGAATACAACATTGAAGAGTCAACAGTTACTCTGTATATATTAGAAGTATAGTTAAAAGAATAGGTACTTATTACAAGCGGACTAAATTTAAGATCCTTACCAAGTCCAATAGTAACAAAACTATTATAATTTTTGGTATTAGAAATTCTAAGCCTTAAAGTAGAACTAACACTAGATCTTGGAACTTGAACATATAGAGCACCAGAATAACTATCTTTAACAGATATCCCATCAATTTTTAATTTGCCAGTATTTATATACACATTAGAATTATCATATATAGTAATGGCATGCTCTGAACTTGGATCAGAAGAAGTTACTAAAACAGCTAGATCAATATTTGTTGAATCACCATCTATTACATTTAAAATGTATTCTATGTAATTATTAGGCTCCCCTATAGGAGCATTAATAGAACTAGAAACGTTTATTAATTGACGAATAGTAGAATTAGTATTAATTGATAGTGGCGTACTAAAAATTCCACGATCATTTGTAGATGCATCAAGTATATTAATAGGATATTTTTTAGCAGCTACAGTGTTGCCAGAAGAGTCTTTGACTATAATTACAATTACAGCAGATCCTGATTTAATATTTATATCAAAGTTTTTAGCAACTCTAATTGACCCAGATCTAGTTTTGCTATTAGTAGAGAAAAGTTCATATGACATATTTCTACTTGCAATATAGCCTTTAACTATATAATCATATGATATAGTATGTTTAGGAACAATATTGATGTCCATAAACAGTTTATCACCAGTTCTAATTAAAGAAGGAATATAGGCAGAGAAAATAAAGTTACTATAAAAATCAATATTATCTTGTGTATAAGATATAGATTCTAAATTTAAATCTCCCAATTTGTTAATAGATTTATTAAATCTAGAAGAACTAAAATCAAGACTCGAACTCTTATCTGGAGAAGCCTGAATAGGAGAGTCATATTTTATACTAGGATCTCTAGAATTTTTCGGCGGCTTATTTGATACCTCATCGGATATAGTACTTATAAAATTATAATTATTATTCTGAGAAAGAATATTCCGATCTTTTCCTCTTAAAAGAATTTGATTACTATCAGAGATAGTAATTGCATTTCGTACCTTTGTGGATGGATTAACTTCAGATAGTCCTACTCCATCAAGACCAGGAATCTGATTTGGATTTAAATTCAATTGATCCGCCGCTCTTCTAGCGTTGATCGAAGCATTATAGTCACTAATAAAATTAGCAGCTATCAATGGAACCTTAGCGTTCATTGTGGTTGGAGGATTGATCGATGGTGAAATTCCTCCTAGAGAGTGACCGATTATTGCACCAGAGATATTTGCTCCAGGACCTAGATTATCCTTAGAAGGAATTACATGTCCTCTATAGTAGTCATATGAATCAGGGAATGGATTATTTTTATTTCCAAAAACTGTATATGAACCAGACAAATTATCTACTTGAGTACCAGGCGCAGGAGGACCTGAACTTAAAATTAAACTAATAGGAGTATCAGAAGCTTCCTGATTGTTCTCAACTGGAGGAATATTTTTACCAAAGTATGCACTTTGATCTTCTATTAAGTCCCAACTAATACCAAAGCTGGATTGATTAAAGGGCGGTTTTTCAAATGGCCTAGAGACACTAACTGGAGTATATGAGATTATTCCATCTGGATCTGTTGGAGAAACAGTTCCAGTTTGAGGGATAGGCTCACAAAATAAGCAACCATTAGTATCCGCTTTTAAAATAAAGTTAGGGCCACAGTTATTTGAGGTATTATTAATGTCTCCATATGTATTAGGAATACCTTGAGGCTCCTGTCCATATTGAGTTATATATGTTGTATTAGCGCAAGGATCAAAGTAATTGCAGCTAGAGTCAACTAAAGCAATCTGAATAAGATAACTGTGCTGAGAATCAAAGTTGGCCGGATCAAGTCCAAATACCCCGCCATAGTCCCAAACATATCTATACTCTCCAGCATATTTAATTACTGAAGAGTGAAGAGGATGCTGAGCATTGGGAGTAAGCTCAATCCAAGAATTATCACAGACATTTCTGTATCCACAGCCATCGTCGATGTATTGCCAGCCTCCAGCAACTGGATCATAGCATGTCTGATGAACATAAAAGGTTATGATTAGGCGTCTAGCCCAATCAATATTTTCAATATTAGTAATTGTAATTTTTGTTGACATCAGAATTCAAGGCTAATATTCGAGTTAGTAACTTCTGACAATTGTGGATTTTGAGCGATCACTTCAAAATGGTTAACATATTCTCTATTTAATATATCAGAAACTCTGAGCTCTAATTGAACTTGAGCATCATAATCTACTTGTATGGCACCACTGTAAGAACCAAAAAGTTTATTATTATGCATTATAATAGATTTATAATCACTTGGATTTGGATAAGCATACTTAGGAGTATATTCAATATATATAGATCCAGTAATATTACTAATTGGTAATTCTATTTTACCAATTGGATAGTGAACTAAAAACTCTTCTGATTGAGGATCTACATTTGTTTCAGTTAATACTGTATTGTTGTACATAACAGAAACACTTCCATACATAGGAGGATACTCTAAGCTTACAACTTGAGAGTTATTATTTGTTACCGATTGATATAAACCTGTAATATTTTCACCATGAGTATTTACAAATTTATTCTTCTCTCCAATTATTGTTATATTGCCAAAGTTATAAGAAGATATTGAATAGTTAGTTTTTAAAGAGCTGATATAATCTGACGCTCCAGAATAGCCTGTGTTAATATTAGATGGAGAAGGAATAGGTCCGACATATCTTATGTTAGCAGAAGATGGGGCTAAATAAAATCCATTCAAAGTGCCATTATTGGTCAGCTGTCCATATATTGTAGTGCCTAATTGCTCTTTAGCTCCCATAAACTTCTTAGAAACCCAGCCAGGGAATCTTTCGTTTAGCTCATATACATGCAAAACATAACTTCTAAGACCATAAGGATTGCCAATATCGTCTATTACTTGAATATTAAATCCTTCAAAAGTATCAGAATCTTGCTTACAGACAAGAAGTCCAGGAGTAATAATGGACTCTGTAGCCTTCCTCGGTAAGAGATAAGGCACGATGATATCTTTAGGAGGCGTTAAATAGTCATTAAAGAAAACCTTTTGATGTAACTTATCTTTTCCAAAGAGCCTTGCCCACGGCAAAACATTGATCCTACCATGAGGCCATCTATATTCATGGAGAGTCGTGACTTCTGGATCCATTGGTCCATTCCATATAGAAGCCGGCATATCAGAGATATATAAGAATCCATTTGGGTTTTCATTAAAAATAGATGAGATATTCATTCTATTGTCAATAAAAACTCCAGAAGGATCCGTCTCAAACTCTACTGTCATATTAGTAAAGCTAGGACGTGGATGGAAGTGAGTAGGATTGACGTCATATTCAGCTTGAGCAGCATCAAGCATATAGAAAGCGCCAGTATCCATTATTGATGAATAGTTATATCCAAAGAAAGTAATTTCCAATTTGGCTACATTATCTGGTAATGAAACAGGACTATCAGTCAGACTAATTAACTCCGCACTAGGCACTCCAGTATTATTAGTATCAATAATTTGATCTGATGTTCCAAAAGATATACAATATCTAGTATACTTATTAGTATATGCAATAAATTCTCCACTATAATAATCAGGCATTAATTCATTATAGTTATTATAGAAGCTTACATAGTAAGCGCCTGTAAGGCTTTCTATAGCCTGTCCAGAAACTCCTGTAATATCATTTGGCAAGGAAGTATGCCATGATATAGCAAGAGAGTCATTTGTCGATACATCGACCAATGGTGAAGTAATAGAGCCAGGTGTATCATTGCAACTTATTGCAACACAATGATCTCCCCAGTAGGCATAGTTAGTTCCAACAAGAAACACGCTTCTCGCAAAAGAAGAGTTAATTGAGCAGGCCCAGTTAATTGGAGTTAGCCCACTAACCGTTTCTGTAAAGTCACCATTATAGAATAGATTGTCATTGCCGCCAAATTCTATATAAGACTTAGAGTCTTTAAAGTTAACCTTAAACTCTCTGCCAACTATATCTGAAGGATTTAAATAGCCTATTCTGTCGTCAGTTATTACAACTGGAGCAGAGCTTTGATAGGAGTCAGGTAAAACAAATTTAGTTACACCATCAGATATTTTGTATAAGTAGGTAGCTGGCTCTGTGGAGAAGCCAAACATATACCAATATTTAACATGGCAATTTATTTCAATCTCATCATTATACGATGTGATATTATTCTTTCTATGATACAGGACAAATAGTCTGCCGAGTATATCCCAGTCATCAGAACTAATTTCTACGCCTCTAGCTTTAACAGAAATAGGCTTACTGTGATCAATAAACCCCGGGACTTTAAACTGCGTAACTGCAAACTCTCCTAAAAGGCCAGCCTGCTTTTTCCCATAGAGATAATATGGTCTTTCATGTGACCAAAAATATCCAGCATTAATAGCAGGATACTGCATATTAAATTGCTGAGAAGATATTACAGAAAGAGGATCAAGATCGCATTTCTTTTCTGGATCAAGTTCTAAAGGACTGGTAAAGATATCTTGACCAAAGAACCCATTTAGAGACTTAGAATCGTTACAGCCAATTGCAGTATACGGCTGTTCTCTTGTTGCCAAAAGAATATCTGTAGATATAATATCTGAATCAAAGTCTGTAGGTATATAAAAGCTATCAGAGCTATAATACCATGATGGCACCTTGGCCAGCATTGGGCTATTTTCAATTAAATTCAGATTTACAAAATTAGATGGTCCAGTTCTAGATCCAAGAATAAGACTTTGTATAAATATAGGATGCGCAGAAATTGAGTTATTATCAATAAACTTGTCAAGTCTAGTACCAAGATTGCCGGCAAGTTTCCATTGGTTAATGGAAGAATAGTTAGCTTTAATTATTTGCTGGCTATCTTCTGGCAATGTAGCATTATCTTGTCTTAACTGTACAGCAGCATTCTGAGAATAAAAGTTATTATAGTTGCTTACTATACGATTGTTCTTAAGGTCCTCTTCATAAAAGATTGCTGCAGGACAACCAATTGTATATACAATATTGCCTAAGCAATAGATTGTAGATGGAGACGTATTACTAAAGAGCCTTTCTCCTTGAAGTATTATGCCAGCTTTAGTTGTTTGTGACTCTGCAGTCTTGCCATCTAAGAAGATAGTATTGTGATATACACGAAGGTTCTTAACAAACTGTGTAACGATTCCATATTGTCCACCAACAAGTATTGAATTCGTTATATATAAAAAGTCAGAGTCATGTACATAAACTTGAGCATTAGTATTGTTAGTAATAATGCATCTGTCTATATAAAGTTTATTAGTATTAAAACTAGCGGCAACTCCTATGACAAAACCAGAAACTCGAAGCCCTATTAGTTTAATATTAGGATTATTAGATCCTAAATTGATTCCAATTAGATTGTCTGAATTTGGTAAATCTGATGCAGCCAATGGAGAGATAATCGGCACATTATCAGTTATCAGTTCACCATTTTCAGTTCTCTCCTGACGTTTAATTACAAGATACCTATTAGACGCAGCAAGTGGTAGAGTAGTATTATCAGGAATAGTAAAACCTGTAAATTGACCACCTCCAACTAATACTATATTAATATTGCCCCCATCAGCAGCAGATGATGAAGGAAGCAAGTAATCTCCACTTTCAAGTGCAGACCATATAGTATTTATAACCTGCCGTATAGATCTATATGGCTGATTAATTCCTACGTAATATGTATTTTGTAACTGAATAGTCATTTAGGATTTTGTTTTTCTAAAACAGAAACTCTAGTTTTAAGATCTAAGAAATCTTCTTTTAGATGCAAGAGTTCTGACTGGACCAAAGCTTTATCAGAATTTGCTTGTGCTCCAGTATACTTAGAGCTCTCAGAGCTGGTAATATCTTTTTTTAAATTGTCAACAGAAGTTTGTAAGTTATTTAACTGAGTAGTAAGTACAGCTAGCTGAGTATTAGCACTAGTTGTATTGTTAGCAACCCAGAAAATAGCAGCAGTTACAATTGTAACAAACGCAGCAGGTGCTACGTTATTTATGAATTTGACAAACGGATTTTTGTCTTTCTCTTCATTGTTGTTTGTGGCAGCAGGCATATTGGTGTCCTTATATGTCTACAATACTTCCAGTTACGCTAGGGAAAGCAGAAGGAAGTACAGTTGGTATATTTAGATTTAGATTTGTATTATCAGATGTGAATATTTTATTGACTGAGGCGACGGAGCAGTCACGTTTGTATCCTACACCAGATTTAAATACAGTCTGCGGGAATCCATGATTCTTGATTAAAACATTATCAAAATAATAACCCATTCTATGGGCTTGCATCGAATCAAAAGTAGTGGGCTTGTTTGAAATTGGAATCACAGTAACATACTTAGCTAAAGGAATGTCACACGCAATTGGAAGACTATCATAGCCATAGTTTTCAGAATCTATTGCATCCCAATAATCTCTATCGGCTACAACAAATCCCCATTCAATATTTGTTTTACTTTTTAATTCTGCAACAAAATTATAGAATTCAGAATCAAAAAAGGCACTATTATAATTTGCAAAAGACCATTTATATTCTAAATCTGAGATTGAAAATAGACCAATTGAAGACCAGCCGATTACAGCTTGCGTATTGGTACTGTTTACAATTGAATTTAGTCTATATAAATATTTAGACAATTCAGATCCACTCATTTTTGGATCAATAGTAGCTTCAATTATTCTGTTACCATTCGGACTTTGTAAAGAATTAAGAGCATGGATAAGTTGAATTATCTTAGGATAATCAGTATAAAGTAAATTCTCCTTATAAGCATAGGTAATTTTGACCAAACCACGGTGTCCCGTAATGGACACAATATTTCCAGTCGTTATTCCATCTCCAGTTTTTATATAAAAATCGGACTGAGGAATCTCTTGTCCATTTGCAGTAGCGATTGAAATAATCTCCATCGCTCGCTTATTCAATGTGACTGTATTATTGTAAGAATCTATCTTTTGAATTTCATCATAAATTACAAAAGAAGAAGCATGTACAGAAAGTCTTGTATGCGTTGTTTCAACAAACAAAGAAGATTCTGGAGACCGAGTAGGATTCTTATATCGCTTTATAATTAAAGCTTCATCTTTTCTTTTTAAACCCAAGTCTCTATTAATTCCATTTAATAGACCAGTATAATGAGTCCCACCTTTGTTAGAGAAAGCATCTATTATTCGATCTTTTAATTTCGCATTACTTTCATTTGGCAATCTCTCTAGAGAAGCAAGAAGTGCAAACCCATCAAAGGCATTCCATACGTGAGAATTAATTTGAGTATTTAACTTGAAGGTCAAGTCAATTGGATAGGTAATAGTTGCACTACCACCTTCATCCGTAGCAATTATATTAAACTTAATATTTTCTCTATCTATAGCAAAGATTACTTTCCATGCCGTAGATGTCTGTTCAACAAAGATTGTAGGACTATTTTCTGCCTCAACAGTAATAGTAACTCTTATATCTTTGGTTCCAGATATGATCTGAGTACTTTTTGTTGGATCTTTTTTAATTGGATCAACTGTAAATTTAATTTGATCTCTAGATGAGATCCACTCAAACACCGATGGGAATCCACCAATCCCAGGATTTCCTTCAGCCCATGGAACAGCTCGCCATAGATATTTATCATATCCATCAATGATGGCATTATTCATCTGCTCTTCTGAAAGTTCTACACTAGCAGAATTATCTATATTATGCGTTAGTGTTCCATTCGAAATTGAGAATGGTCCTAAGTTAATAAGATGCGGATTAAATATATCAGGATCTTTACTCTCTCCAAACATTGCTAGCTGATCATGCCAATGCAAGTCTGGAGTAATTTGAATCATATAATAATCTGGACTAATGAAGTCTAATATAGCTCCTTCAGGAACCGAATCTAACTCAATAGATACTTCTTGCCATCTAAAGCTACGGTCATTAATGCCACGTTTGCTTAAGTTGTCATCATACAAATAATTAGTAACCGGAGGAACCCATGCTATTGTAGCATCTCCATATAGGTCTCTCCAGTACTCTGGTCGTGGGTCAGAAGCTACATAGAACATACCTGACATCCACGACACAATATCACTCATTAGCACTTCATCGATCGTGCCTGTATATGTGATAGTAGAAGTTTCTCCATAGCCACCAGTGAAAGTTCCACCAGTAACCTGGTTATATTTACTGTTTGCATAATGGAAATCATAGTCCAATGAGAGGAGTCGAGCTCTAAGCATTGAACTCCACCATGGATCATGAATGTTAGTCAGAGAATCTCTAAGAACTGGGAATCCACTGCCATCAAAGGTATTATCTGCTATTGGATATACACCAGCATATTCGCTATTTATATACACAGGAAGCCGCGCATTTAGTCCTGTAGTACTGTCAAGGAATCCATAATAAAGATCGCTAAGCTCTTTTGGATAATTTAAATAGCCTGGAGGGTAAGGTGCCTTACTAAAGCTGGTAGCATAATGCCCAGAGGTTAGAAAGTATCCTGTATCTGGATAGACGTTAGCCAAAACGTTCACATTGCCAGACGAGAAAGCTTCAAACCAAGATTGATGATTGTGTAATATTACAGCATTTGGTCTAGAGCTAGCAACCCTAAAGTCTGTCTTTGTAGGGTCTGCTCTATCAGGTCCAAGACTAGGCCATGCATAAGATATAGATCCGGACGAATAACCACATGTGGTGATCTTATTGGCATTTAAATTATACGTAGCAGCATAATGCCTAACAAATTGAATTGACCAAGTTGCATCTTTGATGCACATAGGATATGAATCATCTTCATATCGACCAACTGGAGATCCAGGTGGATGGAATAAGCCACCACCTAGCCTAGCTGAAGAGTTAGTTCCAGCGCCAGTGAGACCCACAGACACAACAGCAAATCCAGCCTGTAACGCAAAGTAAGCTAAAGCTTGACGCTTGTTGGTCGTATCACTAGAGATAAAAGGAAACGGAGGACCCTCACCAAATCCTGTAACGTTAGTATGAATAAGTACAGGCCATCCACCAGCTGGCATAGGACCAGTAGGATAGAAGATATTTAATACCTGATACTCATGACCAGATCCAGTTGGATGGTATGATATATTAGTATATGAGGGATAATATATATTAGTCATTAGCTCTTCTTAATTATAACTCTTATGTATTGAGCCAGTCTATTATTTTGACCAGCCAAATCTACAGTAGAAATATTAGAACCAAAACATGCAAATCTGGTGTCATTATATATCATTTCACACTGATCTGTTATATCCTTTAAGAATCCTCGTTGTCCACTTGGAGCCTTATAGAAAGCATGTGTAGCAGCATACTTACCAGGATACTGAGTCCAAAGGTTTTGTCCACCTTTAGAGGACATCTTAAATATAGCACTATCAGTAGAACCGCTAGCAACTTGATTAGTATTAAATGAAGTGCCATAAGCTGCAATATAAACTTTAAAGTCTATGTTAGCAAAAGATTCTACTGGTCCAAGGTTGTGCTCAACAAACCATTGATAAATATAAGAATCCGCGCTTCCATCATGGTTAGTTGAACTAGAAGCTGTACTTGTATAGAACGGCAAGCATCTTCCAAGAGAAGATGGAATCTGAGCTGCCGTCTTTCTATAGTCAACTAATGGGATCCAGCATGAATCATATATCCCATCTTGTCTATATGAGGCAGATTCTACTAAGGTCCAAGAAGCGCCGTCATTAGTAGAAGCTACGATTTCACCAACAGCAATATGTTGACCAGGTGTAAGTTTTGGTGTTCCATTTTGGACTTGAGTAGTTGCGATCCCAAACGGAGTAGGAGACGCTCGAAGCTGCAGAGAAGTCTCTTGAGTATTATTTGTTTCAGATCCAGCTACATAAATATACGCAACTCCAGTCGCAGATAAAGATGTCCCTGTAGCATTTGCAATACTCTTAGAGAGAGCATCCGATAGAGAGACCGAAGAAGTAGATGTTATCTTCTTATATTGAGCATAATTATTCGAAACATTAGAACCACCAATCCAAGACTTATCTGTTACAACATTAACTGACGTATTCGGATAATCATCAGTACTTAGATTGCCAACTACTCCTAATGGAGCAGAAGGAGTAGAGAAATTGCCACTTAGGTGATTAAGCGGAGCATTGGCTGGCTGGAATATTCTATACTTCTTGCCAGCTATACTATTTTGCAGTGCTGTATCATCAGCAGCAAGATATAGATTGAGACCAGTAACAGTAGTAGAACTTAGATAAGCTTGATGATAATATATTGGATATATATAGTCATCTGCTGCAGTCAGTCCTTTAAACTCAATATAAGTGTCACCAGGGTTAAATAGTCCTGTGCAATAGTCGCCATAGTTTAAAGAACCACCGCCGATGTTAGAACCAGAGTACGACGCCACACCAGACTGAGCATTTGTTCCAATTGCAGTTAAGCTACTATTTAGTAGTACAATGTTTTTGTATGCTCCAGTCTGAGCCTTTTCGTAGGCAACCAATCCAGTATAAGTCCAACCACCGATCATTGGATACATTTTAAACCCATACACTGGATGTTGTTTGTATCCACTTGGATATGGAGTAGAGTTATTAAAATCAATTGGAGTTCTAATCGATTGAACAATCTTATTGTCAATTGCAGGATTATCAATCGCATGTTGAGCATAAGAAGGATCTAGGCCATCTATCTTGGATGGAGTAAGATTCGGCTTAGTATTCAGTACGATATCATTGTCAGTTGTATACTGGCCAGGATATTGTGCATCAACAGTATTTAGGAAAGTAGACTCTCCGTGAAATTGAGAAGTAGTACTAACATCTAAAGTAGTGGCTATTAGATTACCTTGAACATCTACGGCTTGGCCAGTTGTAGTAACAAAAGTTATTGCTCCATTACCACTTAACCCATTACCAAACCAAATGCCGCCATGGACCCGTAACATTGCTTCAGAATAGAATACAGAAGCGCCAGTTGGCACTGTCGTATCAACAACACCTAATGCACCACCAGGGGCGCCAATAGTACTTTGAGAAGCGACTGTTAAGCAGCCAGACATATTGACAGAATCACCCGTAGTAGTCCCTATATTATAGGTTCCACCAGGATTCCCAGCTAGTCCATTCGTAGTCGCAAGTGTAAATGTATCAGCATCTATCCAAACAGAATCTCTACTGACTGCAGAATTATTGCCAATATATATTGTAACACCAGTTCCATAACCTGGAACTCCAACTACATTGGTAGTACCAATTTTAAAGTTACTACTTAAATGGGCTGGGCAAACTATATTTGGAACTAAGTTCTGAAAGGATTGAAGATCTGTTAAGTTGGCTATAGAAGCATTGATAACTAATGGCATGCTTATTAAGCCAGTGCCCTGCCCATCAATTGTAGATTTAATTCCCAAAGCAGACTGTACATTCATTAATGTATTTTGTAATGCATTAATATGCGAGTCTTGAACCTTATCAGAAGAAGCTGAATAGCTTACTGTAAAAGGAGATGCAATTGGAAGAACTGTGAACTGAATGGTGTTCGAATAAATATCTGTTTGCGTAGTATCAACAATGCCGCCATCAGATATCACAAATGAAGACACTCCTCCGGTAACATCAACAGAAGGTCTATGGTCTAGATAAAGAACACCACCATTTATTTGATCAAGTGTATGTTGTTCAGTTATTGCAAAAGAGCCAATTGAAGAGTTTTCTTTATTTACGAATACATCAAATTTATTGGGATAAAGAGAAACTTCAGAATTGGTAGCATTTGAATTATTATCTACAAAGTTTTTAACCGATGCAGATAATCCTGTGAGTGCATATGATGAAAATTGATTATATGTCATGTTAAATTATTTGTAGAAGACCAAAGTTTGTAGTATAGTTCTCGCGACAGAACACTTTTCGAGTAATAAAATCTGGATAATAATAGTCAAATAAAAGCTTAAAATAAAAACGTCTATCTAAATTTGTATCAATATAGATAACATTTGATATATTTCTACATATTCCAATTCTTAAAATATCTTCAGATATTGAATTTAGTCCAAAACTATTCCCAATAGTAATTGGTATTTTAAGATCTCCATAAGATGGTAAGTAGTTGTCACTATAAGATAAATATTTTGGATCCACAAATTTTAAATAATAGTTTGTACTGCCTAAATATTCTTCTTTTGTTACAACAAGAAGTTTGTCTTCATAAACGCAGCATGCTTTTACTTGTGTAGCATTATCATTTATTAAAGATGCATCGAGACAAAGGTCTCCATTATCTTTGATAGATGCATCAGCAATATACCTAAGACCAAATTTATCTGGACTAGATAAAGAAGATTCTAAAATTCCATTACTAGATACAGTCCAAGTAGTAGGCATTACTTCTTCGAAGTAATTAACATGCCTACCGTATGTAATAGAAAAAGAATTAGATGAATTTCCATTTATATAATATGGTACTATTCTAGTAGGGACAATTGTATTTTTAAAACTTTGCTCAGAATTAAGAGGAAAAAGTTCTAGTTTTTTTACAGGGTTTCCATCTAGTGAATTAAATAGAACCTGGATTCCCATTACAGTTCTAATTGAATTATTTACAAATGGATTGACATCATTAATTGACGATGTCCAGGCTCTAAGGACCTTCGATTGATCTAATAAAGGACACTGTACCTTTATTTTAAAGGCTGTTTTATTTACAATGATTGCACTTATTCTATAAGTCTGCTTAGTAAGTGAAACAGTGAAATATGCTCGGGCCCATTTGCCGGAAGTATTCTTCTTAAAGCCTATTCCATAAGTTTCAACTGTAGAATCTAAGTTTTCAACCGCCAAGATTATACCAGCTTCACTAGCATCCCAAAGCTCAGTAGTATCTTCGCCATTATCTTCTGTTTTAAAAAATACACTATAAGTAACTTGTCCTTCAGACAAAGATAAATATTTAGTTTGTCTTAAGCTAGAGAGACCACTTGTTCCATCTAGGACAACACTATGAGTGCCAAATATAGAATCAGATTCATCAAATTTAATGGCATCTAAAGTAGATCTAATAGGTCTCCAGCCAAGCGGTCTCTGTTCTCTCGCACAGGCAGGAATCGAGAAAGAAGAA
>ERZ724522.102-NODE-102-length-49493-cov-8.326813_pt1 | contig 49493 bp, 69 predicted proteins | sample MGYA00376055_ERZ724522 | MGnify/ENA primary metagenome ERZ724522 (study PRJEB28724, sample SAMN07190884) | wastewater metagenome | isolation source: effluent of sewage treatment plant in Hong Hong | place: Hong Kong | collected 2016-03-17 ... | reverse complement strand
GTCAGTCAGCGGCGGTGCCACGATCCGACCCCGCCCCCGCCCTACCTGCGGTTATACCGCGAGTGCAAGTTGTTCGCCGCCACCACGGTCTGACTTCAGCGTGTTGCACAGCCAGTGTGAACATTGCGTATTGACGTAGGTGTGACCGCCTCCATGCACCATTGGAATGACGTGGTCGAGGCTGGCGCACATCTGGTCGGGCCATTTCTTCCGCTTGTCTACTGGCTCTCTGCATATCCCGCAACGCCATTTGTCTCGGATGTATACCTTGAGCGCGTTCACGGGTTCGCTCACACGAAGATCCCTTCGGCCATGGCGTCGATGAGAGCCAAGACGCGCTGATATTCGCCGTCGCGTACCAGGTCGGCGGGCTTGCCGTGCCCGAGCAGCCTGTTCGGCGAGAACATCCAGACGTTGGCCTGATCGCGGGGCAGGACTTCGGCCAGGGCATCAGCGACGTAGGCCAGCTCGATGAGTCGTTGCTTGTTGAGGCGTTGCGGGACGACCTGACCTGAAGTCCAGCGCGCCACCGAGCGAGCCGAGGCATCGACGATCCCGCCGACCTCCTCATAGGTCAATCCCAAGCGCTCGATCGCACTCGACACGGTCGAGGCGAGCGCATTAGCTCCCATAATCGTCTGCCTGTCTTCCGGCAAGGATCAGAACAGTATCTAGCAGTTCCGCAGTTACTGTAGTGCTGTATCCCGCACACCACACACGGGGTCAGCCTATGGCCCACAACCCACCCACGAAAGGAAACACGCCCATGTCCCGTCCCGAGACCATCGCCGACATCGAGGTCGAAGACGTCGAGTTCGCCACCGTCCAGGTCAACCAGATCAGCGTGGACCCGCTGCTGCTCAAGGGTTACCAGCTCATGCTGGAACAGCTCACGAAAGCCGGGGCCACCGTCACGACCGGCTACAGCGGCGTCACCTTCGCCCGCAAGGCGACCGCGAAGGAGGCCGAGGATCAGCTCAAGAGCAAGCAGTCCACCTGGGACCACCTGAAGAAGCTGTACGACCAGTACGCCGCCGTCGGCGAGCTGGAGCACTCCTACATGGAGAGCATCGTCAAGTCGTGGGCCACGGAGGAGGGCCTGCCCTACCCGCCCGCCCACGAGCCGATCAGCTCCTTTGACGCGGTCATCCGCGGCATCGAGGAGGTCGTGTCTGAGTGATGTGGTTGGCGGTCTCCGGACCGCCTTCCAGACCACTCAGGTCTCCCCCGAGACGAGGGCCTCGTCTCACAACCGCAAGAAAGGCAGTACCGCACGATGATGTCCACGGGTGTGGTCGTCGCGTCGGTGTCGGTTGTAGCGGTTGGTTCTTGTGCTGGGCACATCTGCTTCCGGTAGTGCTGCGTGCGGTTCCCACAACATGGGTTCCGCATACGACGCAGTCCCATTCACGTGCGGGCTTTGGTGTGTACTTCGGCTTGGATGCTTGACGCCGACATGGGTTACATGTTGCTTTGCCGGGTGGGAGGCTTGTCGTTGATCGCCACATGGGGTTGCCGCACTTGGCGCATGGGACTTTCTTGGCGGCCTTGCTGTTTAGCTCTCGTCTTTGGTCTTGCGGTAGTGATTGGTAGCGTGTGCGTGCGGCGGCGTTTAGGTGTTCGCGCCGGCATTCGTTCGAGCAGAACTTCGGGTAGTTTCCGCCGCGTCGAGGAGCCAGCGGACGAACGTACTCAAACTTTGTTGAGCATTGGGCGCACACAAGTTCTGCCACTTTTGTTTCTCCCTGGTATGCGAGCAGCCCCATGCCAGGGAGGACATGGGGCTGCTCTAACCGCGAGGATCAGTCGCGGCTGCTTATTGGGTTTTGTTCACCAGTTGCGTGATGTGTCGGTCTGTTTGTTTGACCGTGTCTTGGTTGCTCTATTGCATCGAACGTGTTCGGGACCGCGGTATTTGCGTCGGTCGTGGTCGTCGTGACCTAGGTCCCATGGGTCGCCGGGGTTGATGCGTGCCTGTTCGTCGGTGGCGCCGTTCTCGAGGCAGCGCCAGCAGCGGGCGAGGCCGGCATCGACTGCGGTCTGGTATTTGGCGCGTAGCTTCTGGTGTGTTGTGCCGTATCCGCGTTGGGTGGTGTTGCCGTTGGTGGGCATCAGAGTGGGATGGTGTCGGTTGTCCAGGTGTCGCGTGTGCCTGTCCACCATGCTTTGCGTGGTTTGGATGCGATGCGGTGACGGCTGACGACGACGGTTGGTCCGTCGTGGTGATCGACCAATGATGGTGCTGTGTAGGCAACGAGGCGATGGTGGTGTTTGCGTGTGGCCCATGCGGTGATGGCTTGGTCGATGGGCCGGTTGAGTGGCGTGATGTGAGTGAGCATGTCGGTGATGATGTTGGTGCGTATTGCTGTGCCGACTGCGTGGTGTAGTTCGTGTGCTGTGATCCAGCATGCTGGGCTGTGTTGTGCCCATTGTATGGCTTTGGCTATGGCGGGTTGGGGGCTGCGTGGGTGGCCTGTGCCTAGGTAGAGGGACACCACGTCGGTGGGTGCTTGAGCCAACGCTAATGCGAGTTGGTTGGTGAAGTCTGGTATGGGTTGGGCGTCGTCCTCGAGCACCACACTGTAGGTATCACCTGAGTGTTGTGCGAGCCATTGCCATACGCGCATGTGGTTTGCTTTGCCGCCGAGTGTGCCGTCGTCGATGCTCATGTATGCGGCGCCCACTGTGGTCATGAGGGTGTGGGCTTGTTGTGCGCGTTGGGTGTGGGCGACGATGCCGATCACTGTGTGAGTACCTCGAGGTAGCGGGGTTTGAGCGCATCCCACGACAGGGTGTTGCGTAACCTGGCCGCCTTGCTGGTGGCTGCTTGGTAGAAGTTTGGGTCTGCGAGTTGGTCGATGGTGGCGGCGAGGGCGAGGATGTTGGTGCGGTAGTAGGTGATGCGTTGTTTGGCGTGGAAGTGGCCGGTCTGATGCGCGGTCACTAACCATTCTGGGGGCAGCCACAGGTTGTTGGGGTTGATGTTGGGCATGATGACCGGGATGCCGGCGCCGACAGCTTCGTTGGCGGGTAGGCATAGTCCGCCGAACCGTCTGGGCAGGATGAGTGCGTCCTGGTCGCGGTAGTTGTCCCAATAGTTGGTGACATCACCGGAGTCGAGGATGAGGGTGATGTGGTCGGGTGTTCGGATGCGGTGTTTGGCGATGAGGTCGCCGACGTATCCGGGTTGCTGGCAGCGGATCGTAACCGTGAACGGTTGAGTGATGTGGTTGAGTGCTTGGAGTAGGTCTAGTGTGCCGTTGCGGTCGTGGACGGCGGGCCGACCAACGATGTGCAGTAGGCGGGTGGCTTTGTCGGCCGGTTCTGGTTGGAAGCGTTCGATTTCGATGGGCACCGGCAAGTGGATGGTGCCTTCGGGCCATTGGTCGATATGCCACAGCGATGGTGCCGCCCAGGTAGTGGGCTGGTCGCGGCGGTCTAAGAATTCGTAGTTGCCGTGCAGCACGCTGCGAACACCGTGTTGTTGCGCTAACGGCCAGAACGCTTGCCCGTAGGCGGTTTCGGCGGTGTACACCACATCAACGCCGTCAAGGAACTGCGTGTATTCGCGGACGCTGGGGAGGCCGCGGGTCCACACTGCTCCGGGGAACCAGTCACGCCGTAGCGGTAGCGGGTTGGCGCTGGGGCAGTTCACGACCAGTGTTTTGGTGGGCTGCATTTGGTCGTGGAAGGCTTTGGTTTGGATACCGAGTCCGCGGCTGTCTGCCCGTGCGATCAATCCGACACGCATCAGAACACCTGGGTGTCATCCCATTTGGGTGCTCCGGCGCGGCCATCCAAATGGTAGGAGCGTTTGATGTTTCCGCCGGGTGGTGCGTAGATGTGCAGCCGCCACTGATTCCAGCCATGACGGCGGTCAGTGCGCTCGGCTTGGGTGACCACACCGTACATGCGGTCCTCAATGAACGACCTAGCGTCCGGGCTGAATTGGTCTAGCACGCGACGGTAGAACGCGACGGTGGCGACGTGGGGGCGTTGACTGTATTGGCTGGTTCGCAGGAACAGCCCGTCTTGGCCGTGCATCATGTGGGTGTGGTCGTCGGGGATGACGGCTTCGTGGTGGAAGCGCACCGAGTTCGATTCCCCGGTGTCGAGCATGTGTAGGCACGCATCCCAGTCGATGGGTTCGTCGGTGACCAGGGGTGTGTCGTGTTCGACGTACATCAGGTACGGGGTGTTGATGTGGTCGATGACGTTGCGGAGCATCCCGGTTTGGTGCAGGTGTTCATCGAAGATGAACGGCACGACGTTGCCCCATGTGTGGTCTGCGAGCCATAGGGCGTTGAAGATGTGTTGTTCGTAGGCTGCCCGTAGGTGCTCTTGTTGCGGGCGTACACCGTCGAAGGTGAGGAAGATTTCCGCGGTGGGGTGGTGGTAGCGGATGGATTCGATGGTTTCGGCCAGGATCGCCGTGTCGGGGTGTGAGGCGATGGGGCTGACGGGGACGATGATGGTGATGCTCATAGCGCACCCAACGCTTCTAAATCCTCACGCACCCAGCGTGACATGTAACGTTTTTGGTGCATCCACCATGCGGTGATGCGGTTGGCGTTAGCCGGCCACGCCGCCAACTGGTCACCGATGTAGCCGGGTAGGTCGGCGTAGCTGGTGAAGATGGGGAACGGTGCGTCGGGGAACAGCGACCGCCAGTATCCGGCCGAATAGTAGGCGGAGGTGATGTCGTCGGCGATGGGCACCGTGTGCGCCTCGAGCGCCTCATAGAGCCGGAAAGTGTCGGGTGTTTTCGGGCCTGCGGGGCACGGCGCAACCTTGGCGGCGCACATCCACAGCGCATATTCGGCGGGCGGCATCCCTTTGGTGAACCCCGCCGTGGGTTCAACCATTTTGGTGCCGGCGACCTTACTGAGTCTGGCGAAGCACTGCTGGCGGCGTTTGTTGGTGTTCTGCCCGGACAGGAACACGTCGGTGTCGCGGTCCTGGCGTTGCAGCTTGTTGAAGTGGGGTGGGTAGCCGACACCAAACCTTCGGGCCCCGTCATAGTCTTTATCTGTGTGCGGGGTTTGCACCCACCAGCGAATGTTGGGGTGATAAATCTTGTACGGGTCTAGCTGGTCGTCTTCGTCGCCGGCGCGGATGCCCAAAACCCATTGGTAGCGGTCGATGGCTTCGCTGATTTCGTTGCAGCGGTGATGCCAGTAGCGGCCGGGGATGATGAGGACGCAGCCGTCCACGTTGGCGGGATATCCTGCTACCCGCCGGAACTCGAGGCCGGTGTGGTACAGCTGGTTGGAGAACAGTCTGTCGAGCATGTTCTGGTCCCACTGGTCGCCTGGGGCTAGGGCGCCGACTGTGATGCTCACCAGAACCGCCAGTGTTCTTCATGGTCGGTGGCTAAATGCTCTGCTTGGTAACCGAACGTGGCCAGGTAGTCGAAGATTTCGTTCGGTTCATGCCCGTAGTGTTGGGCGGCCATCTCGGGGTGTATCGAAATCCACAGCAGCGGATGATGCTGGCCCAAGGTTGCTGTAGCACCGTGTAGCACGGCGAGTTCGGCGCCTTCCACATCCATGGTGATCGCGTCGGGCACGATGCCGGTGCGTTCCACGAAGTCATCGCACCGGATTTCGGGGATGCCGTCGGAGTGTTCGTGGATGTACTGATATTTGTTGCGGTCGATCAGCGGGCCGTCGCTGTCTTTGGGCCAGCCGACGAACGTGGTCTTCAAATCGACAGTCTGATCGGAGAACAGCCCGTCATAGCAGGCTTTCGGCTCAACACCGAAATTCTTCTCCCAGGTGGCGCGAATGTTGGGCCAAAACTCCGGTGTGGGTTCGATCAACACCATGTTCTCCGGGCCAACGAACTGGGCGTATACGAGGTTGCACCACCCCTGCTCCGTGCCCACATCGAACAACGTCATACCCGGCTCGAGGTGGTCGCTCATGGAATGCACGCGGGCGCGTTCCCAAATCTGCCACACGTCCCAGTCCGCGAGGGGTCTAGGTAGTGTCAGTATGAATTCTGGGTTTTGCCCGTCGTACCACAGGTACTTGACCTGCTTCCATTCCACCCTGTCCTGGGGAATGAATTCGGCGCTCATTGTCCAGCCTCGCAACCGAACACCGTGTCTAGGATGTGTGCCCAACGATGGGCGTAGGTGTGTTCCTGCTTGGTGCGGTTGTGGCCGGCCAACCTGATGCGTTCACGCTCAGCGTCATGCGCCAGGTAGTGGTCGATGGTGTTCTTCAGTCCGTCGAAGTCGCCGTACTCGTAGAACACGATTTCCTCGTTCTCCCGGTACCAGTCTGTGATTCCGGTGATGCGGGGGAACAGGTTGAAGCCGCCGCGGCCGGGGCACTCGAACAGCCGGTCGCTGGCGTAGTAGGGGTAGTTGTAGCCGATGCACAGTGTGTCGCCCACGGCGACTTTTGAGTTGGCGTACATGCGGTTCAAATCGTCGCCGCGCAGGGTGCCGGTCGATCCGTCGCCACCGACGTGGGTGAACCTGGTGCCGTAGGTTTGGTGCAGCCAGTCGATGAGCTGCGGGCGCCACGGCCATTCGTGGTGATAGCGTTTTGAGCCGACGAACACCACGTCGTTGGCATACGGCGACGGCTGGTCCGAGATGTAGCATTCGGGGCCGTACACGGCGGCGGGTAGGAATCTGCCCTTCACGCTGGTGTTTTCGTTGAACCAGTCGGCCATGTTCTTATCGACGGTGAAGAACCAGCCGATGGACGTGTAGAACGAGTCGGTCGTCAAATCACGCTGGCGGTCCAGGCCGAGCCACAAATCGAGGTGGTAGGTGACGGTGGGGATGCCGGCGGCGTTGATCCGCTGAATCACCTCTGCCGACGACAACCCCGGTGTTACCCACCGATGTGTGTGCACCCACACCAGCAGGTCGGCCTGTGATCCTTCGGCGACGATCTGCTCGCCGGATGCCTTGCCTTCCTGCAACGTCACCACGTCGTGCCCCAACGATTGCAGGGATTTGACGTGGTGGGTTTCTGAGCTGTAATCGACGGAGTGGTTACCGACGAACACGATCCGCATGGGCTGCTCCTGGGGCTGTCAGGAATGGGGTGCGGGGTTATTCAGATGCGGGCGCATCCTCAACGGGAACGTCCTCAACCGGAGCCGGGTCGGCGACCACGTCATCGAGTGCCTGGGCGGCGGCTTTCAGCGCGGTGAGGTCGGGTGCTTCGCCGGCGCCGATCTGCGCCTCGAGGTTGGCGATCTCCGCAACGATTTCGTCGCGGGCCTTGCCGAGCTGGGCGACGACAGCGTCAACGGCGTCCTGGGATTCCGACATGATGATTCCTTCCAAGCGTTTGATGGTGAACAGGGCGGTGCAGAACAGTGCGGCGAGAATCCATGGGAGGGCGGTCATTCGTCTTCCTCGTCCCAAGGTTCGCCGACGATTTCGGTGGGTAGTTGTTCGGGTAGTTCGGTGCAGGGTGTGGTCATCCGAACGGCTCCGGGTGCAGTGGTTGGGTTGTGGCGTGGTGGAGGTGTTCGGCGAGTAGCCAGGTGAGGATGTTGATGTGGTGTTCGAGCCGTTCGGTGGTGGTCATCGGGTGGCTCGCATGATGCCGGGGTTGGTGACGGTCAGTTTGGCGTCGAGTTCGGGGTCCACGATTTCGAGGTCGCGGTGTTCGATGTTGGCGAGTAGTTCGTCGCGCCGGCCGTACCAGAACGCGATCTTTTCTGGGTTGTGTTCGCCGCGCCAGTGGCGTAGCTGGAGGTGTGCCCGCCAGAGGAGTTCAGCGGGTGTGAGGTTGGGTCGCCACGCCATCTTCGTTGGGATGACCATTGGGGTGCCAGTTTTCTGGGAGCCAGTCGGGTGCGGGCACGCGGCAGCTTCGTCCGCAGGCGGCGAATCGTTTGAGGCCGCAGTGGTCGCAGGTACGCACTAGTGGGAGTGGCATGGCAGTGGATATGAGAAACGCCGCCTCAGTGGGCGGCGCTAGGGGTGGTGAACCTGTGTGTGGACATGGTTCATCGACGCACCCACCATAGCACACGAATTACATCAATGTAAGTACCTAGCCGGAAAAAATCCGATAACAGCCACTTATGTCGGGTCGCCGGGTATCTCACCAAATCGCCCCGCAGCTACACACCGTGAGGGTGATCGGCACCACAGCCCCGAACCGACCAATGGTGTGCGTGATGCCGCCATCCTCGCGGGTAGCCTCGCGTTCGATGATGGTGTGACCCTTGAGTCGGTGTACCCACTGCTCGTCTTGGAGCCTCATGTGACGTTGCCCTGGCCCCACGCTTGCTCTTTCAGCACGGACATGGGGAACTCATGGTGTCCTTCACAAAGGAAATACCCTGTGTTGACCCATGTGGCGGGCGTTTTGTCACCTGCTTGGGTACACACCACACAGTGAACCGGGTACGGCTGTCCCGCCTGATCGAATGGCGTAGGTTTCCCGCTTGCACGGTCGGCATTGCCGCCTGCCGCCCCGGTAGTAGGTGTTCTCATCACTGAACTCGTGTCCTCTCTTGCAATGGCGAGGATGCGCGCAAACCCTTCCTCGTTGGTGCGACAGAACGTCGTGAACGTGTCATCAACGGGCACACCAAGATCAACCGAATCTGTCGTTATTGTCACGCTTCTTTCACCACTGTCCCTCTGCGCCGATAAGGCTGCGATATGTCGGGTTGTGGGTCACTCGAGCACCCCTTGCCTTCGCTTCATTCGCCACATGCGCGCGGCAGATTTACAGTCCTCGCAACGACATCCGCCACGGCTATAGGTTCCGACGCGGCCATGAGTGAGCCGACTAAGGTCGGGCTTGTTACTGCGGTGATATTCACGACTGGCCGCGTTTGAACATTCGCGGCAGTGCCTCCGACCTGATCGTCTGATCAGATTGCGGCCGGCATACTCATGGCCCCTTGGACAGTGCGTTTTCTGAACGTTCGGATCGGTCCCGTGCTTGACCCGATCCAACATGTTGGCCGATGGTGTGTCCCATCTGAGATTCTCAAGTCTGTTGTTGCTTGGGTCGCCATCGTTGTGGCAACAAACCATTCCATCTGGCGCTAGCCCCACAAAGGATTCCAAAACCATGCGATGAACCTTCCTGGTTTGTCTACCTCCGGGGCCTCCAAGGCTGACGCGCTTTCCGCCGTATCCACGATCCGTACCTGGACGCAAGATCAATCCTTGCGCCACGCGTGGACGACCTTCTTTCCCCGCGACGATGCGGGTAACGCTGCGAACCCGGCCTTGATCGCTCACTTCGTAATAGCCTTCAAAGCCGATTACCGGAAGCCATGTTTCCGTCATTCCAAGACGCCTTCGATTTCGGAATAACCCAGCACTCTGGCGAGGTGGGTGAAGTAGCTTGGCGCCCACACTTGCCCGCATTGCCCGCACTGGCAGCCGTGTTCACCGATGCGCAGGGCGGGTTGCCGTACTCGTTCGCCGGCGCTCATGCGGTACACCCAGCGGGTGTTGCAGGCGGGGCATGGGTTGGGGAGGTGCCAGTGCGGGGCCGGGTTGAGTAGGTCGCTGATTTGTTTGACCCAGCCCACAATCGTGGCGGCGTAGCCATCGACGGTGCGGGTGTCTTGGGGTCGCCAGCGGCGTTGGTTCAGGATGCGTAGACGCAGGATGGTGGGGTATTCGTCGTCGTAAGCCCACGGCCACAGACTGGGTAACTGCAGCGGCCAGTGCGGCTCCCACGCCGTCACTTGGGATTTGATGACGGTGAGCAGATCAACAGCGTCGGTCCACAGCGGCGGCTCGGAGCGGCTGATGCCGGTGCCGTGCTGCTTCTCCCCCGGCACCGACTCCTCGAGTTGGACGTACCAGGAGTCCACCCAGCAGATCCGGCCGTTGTCGGCGGTTTTTGGTTGTGGGTTGCAGAGTCGGTGGATGGCGAGGTCTAACGCTTTGCGGGCGGCTTGGATGTTGCCGTCTGTGTCTCGTTTTTCGGCGGTCATGGTCACTGATCGGCCTTCCGTACATGGGATTCGCGGACACACACCTCAGAGATCGGCGCCAAACGTGGGGTGATGGAGCCGTAGTCGAAAACCGGGTCGGTGAGGATTCGGGCACGCACCCAGCCGTTGCAGTGGGTGACGACCTCGCCGGGGTGTTCGGCGCCGTCGAAGTCCACGATCACGTCGTCACCGGGGTTCACCGGCACACCACCTCGCAGGCGTCGAGGTAGGCACGCCACCAGCGGGAATCCTCAAGCAACTCCCGAAACCGTGTGAGTGCTCCGGGCTCACCCAAAGCGTCCATCACCGCGCCGCGGGCAGCCTCATCCATTGCGGTTGCCAGGTCGTCGTAGTCGGAATGCCACCAACTCGAGTCACTGTCCCGGATCAGCCAGCGGCCATTCCGCTTCGCCACTTTCCAGCGGGTCACTGTTCCTCCCATTCGGTCAACGTGCTGATCAGGGCGTCCCGCATCTGAATGGACTCCGACATGTGATAAAGCTGCTGATGCTGCACAGCCAGCCGATACACCGCCAACGCCATGTGGGTGGCGCCGGCACCGGGCGGGTGTTGCTGGGCTTCCGCCACGAACTGACCGATCAGCGCCAGCTGGAATGCTTCGTCGCTGCCACCCAATGTGCGGTGCTGCCACAGGTTGTGGACGGTGCGGGCGATGATGTCGTCCAAACGCGCATTCGCAGCCTCAAACATCACGCGCCGCCTTCAAGACCGCGATCAAGTCATCGACCGTGCATGTCACCCACTGATCCCCCGGCTTACCGTTGCCGTGACGCTTGTGCACCACCAGGCCCGCAACAGAACCATCGTTTAAGGCCTCTGTACGCGCCTCTGCCGTCCATTCCGGCAACGCCATGCGTGACACGTCCTTGCACTCAATGACGAGGCGCCTGCGGGCGATACGAACCCCGCCGATATCCCCGGTGTCCCTGGCCCCGGTCCTGACTTTGCGGTCGATGAAGTCATCCAGCTCGGCGGCGAGGTAGTCGGCGATGACCCGTTCGAAGCGTGCGCCGGCCTGCTTCGCGCTAGCTCTGCTGCGTGCCATCACCAGCCCCGCTTCTTCAAGCTGAAACTCATGCCGCGAATGTCGGACAGCAAGTTGTCCATCGACGCCTCACGGGTGACCCGCAACTCGATGTCGTGATCCGGGTACTCACGTCGATGGGTGTCGGCGCACTGTTCGGCGCAGTCCACGCACAGCCAGTGCCAGCGTTTCGGGTTACGGCCATTCGCGGTGCGGCAGGTGCGGCAGAGGACGTAATGCTCGGTCACCGTCGTTTCCTTTGTTTGCTGGGGGCATGTTGGACATTTGTTGGACATGTTGGACATGGGTTTCACAGCGACCTGCATATATAGTTTCTCTATATTTCTATCCAATCGTGTAAGGTGCAGGTCAGAGAGTCGGAGTCTGAAAGACATGTCCAACATGTCCAACAAATGTCCAACATGCTGATTTCGTTTGCTCACAGCAGCACCCACTCACTGCCGTCGGCCTTGACCAGGCCGCTCTCCACGCCGCACAGCATCGCCTCATCGAGCTTGGTTCTGTACCGGCTCGACGCCTTGTGCGTCAGGTCGCGCTTCTTCATCCGACCGTCGGATTCCGAGAGCTTCCCGACAGCCCAGGTGAGGACGCGGCCGAGTTCTTCGCGGCCGGCGATGGTGCGGGAGATGTCTGACTCGTAGTGTTCGATGCCCCGCCAGCGGCCACGGTCGGCGGCCTCTGTGCGGCGGGATTGCTCGAGGGCACGCTGGGCGCGCTGCCGGCACCAGTCGGACACTGTCGCCGCGATCCCCGACAGGTGCCAGTCGTCGGCCGTCATGGTTGTGCGCCCGTCGAACAGTGCCAGGGCGTAGGCGAACTTTTCGCGGCAGAACAGGGCGTGCCCGTCGAGGGCGTTGTCGTCCCCGGACATGGATGCTTCGCGTGCGTGCCGGATCAGTTGTTCGGCTTCTGTGGGGACGGTGAGGTCGCCGGGTGGGATGCGCCCCACGGTGGGGAGTGTGGTGTCGGGCCAGTCGGGCGCGGTGGCGGCTTTGATGCGTTTGTCGCGGCCGGGGAACCACATGAATCGTTGGGGTGTGCCGCCACCGGAGTCGGAGAACAGTCCTTCGGCTCGTTCGGGCTGGACGGAGACGATCATGGTCATGCGGTAGGAGTGGGCTTCGACTTTTTCGGTGGAGCGTCCGCGGTAGGAGTAGCCGAGGGTTTCTCCGCTGAACCCGGAGCGGATGACCGACATGGTGGTCTGACCGCTGCGGGCTCGCAGTGAGGCGAGGGAATCGACTTCGTCTACGGAGAACAGGACGGAGATGGTGTGGTCTTGGGGTTCGGCTTTGCGGTTGTAGGACTCGATCATTCCTTCGCCGCTGCCGGCGCCGCGAACCAAAATGTCGCCGGGTACGAGGCGGGTGGCGACAGCGTTGGCGGCGCCTTTTCCTCCCCCGGATTTGGCGACGATGGCGGCGAACCAGTTCAGTGATCCGGGGCCGCCGATGATGGGTGGCAGGGTGACGCTGGGCGGGACGAGGGTGAGGGTTCGGGCGGCGCAGCAGGCGAGCACAGCCCACGGGGAGCACATTTGGGACAGGGCGGCCCGGTAGATGAGGGTGAGCGATGTGCGGGCGTCCCAGAAGCCTTTTTCGATGCCTTCGAGGGTTGTTTGGGTGGGTGTGACGGTGTCGATGATTTCGATGACGGGTTCGTGGAAGGTTTTGGCGATGCGTTCGCGGGCTTTGTCGGTGTTGGCTTCGGCTTGCCCGACGGCCCAGGCGACGATCCCGGCGTATTGCTGTTTGGCTTCTGCGCGGGTCAGGATGCGCCCGGTTGAGGTTCCGGTGGTGACTGTCTCGAGGTAGGGCGGGTAGAGGGTGCGGGTGGCGGTGCGGGCGTCGTAGTAGCCGCAGGCGGCTTCTTGCATGGCGTCGGTGAGGACGCCGAGTGTGGACATGTGGCAGGAGTGGCCGGCGGCGAGTTTGTTGCGCAGGGCTTTGAGGAGTCCGGTGAGGAGTTCGGGTTTGGTTGATTCGGTGTGGCTGTTGAAGAAGTGTTCGATTTGGGCGTCGGTGGCGGTGTCCTCCGGGGTGGCGGATTCGGGTAGGGCGTCGGCGATGTAGTCGGGTAGGGGTGGGACTGGGCCGGTGCGTTGCCAGCGGTAGTGGCCGCCTTCGGGGTGTGTAGATGGTGCGGCGATGATGACGCCGTTGGCGCCGCGGATCTCACCCCACTTTGATTGGGTGGCGAGCTGTCCGAGTCCGTTGCCGATGCGCCGTCCGGTGGTGTTGGCGAAGAGGTAGTGTCCGCGGCCTGGTTGGTCTTTGCGGGTTGATTGGTAGGGGCAGGGTTCGGTTTCGATGGCGGTGAGGACGAGGTCGTGGGTGTTGTCGTGGTTGTCTACGTCGATGACGACCGCACCCGAGCGGCCGCAGTGCAGGGCGATGCCGTGGTCGGTGCCGGCGAACCATGCGGTGATTTGTTTGGGGTCGCGGCTGGACAGTTGGGGCCAGTTTCTGCCGACGATGCTGCCGGGGTGTTTGGTGTCTAGGCGAACGGGCAGGATGTACCAGCCGTTGGCGGCGTAGGCGAGGGCTGCAGTGAGGGTGTCGTCATCATCGTTGATGTCCGGTATCTGCAGCACGCTTGGATTCCCCTTGAAGGCTGTTGATGTAGTTGGCGGTGTTGGTGGCCCGCAGCCTGCTGTGGGGGCTGAGGATGGGCCACAGGTTGCGTAGCGCCTGGAGCATCACTTCGTCGTCGGTTCCGGTGAGGGTGGGGCCGCCCGTAGGCGACCCCACCTCCCGATCAGAACGGCGGTGCGTCGTCATCCACCGCCGCCTTGCTCGAGACGCCCGCGCCGCGGGCGATCTTCAGCGAGAACTCCTTGACGGTGCCGTTGGCCGTCTTGACGAGGTTGGAGAGCTCGATCTTGACGAGGTCACCGGGCGCCGGATCTGCCGCCCGCAGAGCACGTTTCAGGCTGACTTGGCCGGCGTTGAGTTGCACCATCTCCCCTGCCGGGTGGTCGGTGCGGTCACCGTCCTTGTTGAACGAGGCGGCCTGTTCGGTGAGTTCGATGGCGACCTGCGGGCAGGGGTTGCCGTTGAAGTCGGTTCCGCCGGCGACGTTGTAGTCGATGACTTTGCCGGTGACGTGCTGTCCGGGCTTGGAGCCCCAGCCGATGTATGCCCCGCGTGGGACTTCCACTTCTTCCCAATTCGTCACTTGATGTGTTCCTCTCTACTTATTGGGCTGCCGCAGCCGACAACTGTTGGCTGCGCTTCTGCGCCGCGGCGCGGAAGTCGTCGGTGAGTTCACCGCGCTCGGCGACCTGTTTCCATAGGTCGCGGAGTTCCTCAACGCTGTTGGTGTGGCGTGCCACATCAGCCCAGGTGGCTGGCTTCTTGGCTGGTGCGGCCGGATCAATCAACCGGGTTAATCCCTTGGTGTTTCGCCAGTCCCACACCTTGCGCGCTATCAGGACAGCACCCCATCCTTTGGCTAGGTCAATCTCGTACAGGTCGCAGCGGCCTTGCCCCGCGGGCAGGTGGATGATGATGCCGTAGTTGAGGTCGATGGGTTCGGGGTCGTGGGTGCGGGTGTCGGTGGCGATGTCGTACGGCGTGCTGCGGGCGTACATGGCGAGCTGCATCGCCATCTTGTGCGGGTAATCCACACTGCCCGTTTTGATGTCGAAGATCATGGTGCGCCCATTGAGCCGCCCGATGCGGTCAGCAGTGCCCGCGACCTGGAAGTCGTCATGGACGCGGAAGGTTTCGATGCCCAGCCATTCGATGTGCTGGGTGGCTTCGTGGTAGGCGTCGAGGTCGGCCATGTAGTCGGACGGGATGACTCCGAGTGGCTGGCCTTTATCGACTCGTTCGGTGAGTGCGTGGAGGGCGGTGCCGGTGGTTGCCGCGGCGCTAGCTTGTGCGTGTTCGGTTGCCTTGTCGGCGATCTCGTTGAGTTTCTTTTTGTCGGTCGGGTCGGATGCTGCGGCGGCGAGGACGAGGTCTGGGCGTTGGCCCATGCCGTAGGCGGTCATGCGGGTTTTCCATGCCATGAGGTTGTAGGTGTCCTCGAGGCAGCCGACGAAGGTGGTGGTGCGCCGGTAGGCGATGCGTTTGCCGTTGGGTTGCATGATCATGGGGCGGCCCCAGCGGTCGCGGGGGATGTCGGTGGTTTCCAGGGCTGTGTCGGTCACTCGTCAATGTCCTCTGTGTCTGTGGGTGTTTCGTCGCCGCAGTCTGGGCAGAACCTGCGTCCTTGCCGGTTGGTGTGGGTGCAGTCGATGGCACGCTCGAATTCAGTGAGGAATGACACCTCGTTGCGCCACTCGTCGTGGTCGCTCACTTGTCGATCCAGAAGTCTTGCCCGCCGTACTGTTCGACGCGCCGTGCCCATACTTGTTTGCGTTCTTCGCGGCGCCGCCATTCGCGGTCCTGGCCGGCCGACTCAATGAAGATCGTCAGTTCGTAAGCCACCATCGCCGCGGCGGCGACAGCGAGGCCGATGCCGAAGTCCCGCAGGCTGATCAGCAGCCCGAACCCGGCGTAGATGGCGCCGAGGAGCATGGTGGCTGCTAGGCCGAATCGGATTTTGTTCATGCTCTTGTCCTTTCGCGGCGCGGTCATGCCGGTACTTCATCAAATAGTGATGGCGCTTCGAGCTCGGCCTCGAGTTGGGTGAGGTTTTCGACTGCTGTGCGCCAGTAGGACGGTTTCAGTTCGATTCCGATGGCGCGGCGGCCCAACTTCACCGATTGATACAGTTCCGATCCGATGCCGGCGAATGGGGTGAGGATGAGTTCGCCGGGGTTTGACCACAGTCGAACGCATCGTTCGATGAATCCGAGTTGCAGTGGGCAGATGTGGCGTTCGTCGGCTGACTCTTTCGCTACTTTTGTGTTGAGGGTGTCGGTTTCGCGGATGCCGTACCAGACGGGGCAGATGTTGCCGTCTTCGGTGAGCCATCCGCCTTCGTGGTGATCGGTCCAGATCGGTGATGCCCAGTCGATCCATTCGTCGTTGGTCACATCGTTTTTGATTTGTACGGCGTTGTCGCCTTGTTTGCGGAACAGCAGTAGGTAGTCGGCTAGCGCCGGCCTGGTTCCTGCGCTGTCACTGTTCTTTGTGGCGAACGCTAGTGCGTGTGAGCGGGTTCGGATGGATTGTGCTTGAGGGTCTTTCCAGATGGTGACTTCTCCGTTGAAGTACCATCCGGCGTCTTGGAATGCGCGGATGACTTCGCCGCGGAAGTCAGTCATTCCCATGTAGCCGTGGGTGGATTTGGTTGTGGTGAGTTGTTGGACGTGGATGCAGGCGAGTCGGCCTGGTTTGGTGACGCGGAGTTGCTCTTGAATGATGTAGCTGTAGTGTTCGAAGAATTCTCCGCGGCTGGCGCTGTTACCGAGATCCCTGGTTGATGGGCTATAGGTGAAGAGGCTGGCGAATGGTGGCGAACAGATGGACAGGTCGATGCTGTCGGTGTCGATTTCAGCGAGCCGTTCGCAGGAGTCGCCGAGTAGAAGTGTCCAGTTCTTGCCGCTTGCTTCGTTGGTGATGTAGTCGTCGGTCATTGTTGGGCTGCCTCTCGTACTCGCCGCATTTCGCGGACTAGTTCGCTGGTGATTTGGTTTGCTTGGGTTTCTTTTCTGGCTACGTTGGTGGCGATTTGTGATTCGAGTTCGGACACGATGACGTGCGCGTGAACGACTTTGGTTTGCCCGTAGCGGTAGCAACGGCGGATGGCTTGGTAATACTGTTCGTAGCTGTCTCCGAGTCCAACGAACGCCATCCGGTTGCAGTGTTGGTAGTTGAGTCCTTGGGATGCAATGGATGGTTTGGTGATGAGTACGTCGAATTCGCTGTCTGCGAATCCGAGTAGTAGTTTCGCCTTTTCGTCGGGGTCTAGTGAGCCGTGGACGTTTACGGAGCCGGGGATTGTGTTTGCGAGTGCGTCTGCTTCGGAGTTGAGTCCGCACCATAGAATCCACGGTCCTGGTTCGTTGGCAACGAGTTTGGCTGCTCGTTCGACGCGGGCCTCGAGTGTTTGTCTCCTCATTTGTGATCTGCCGGTGACGCCACCGATTTCGGTGGCGAACAGTTGCCCTTCCGCTTCGATGTCGGCATGCACGATTTCGGGGATGACTTGCAGCCCTGGCAGGTTGTAGCCGGTGTCGTTGCCGCCGACGTCGGACGGTTTAGTGAGAGCGACGGCCCACTGCGCCATCCACTGCATCATGGGTTGCCGGGCATGCCCTTTGAGTCGCCAACCGTCCTGGTCGTGGATGAAGTAGGCGGCGAGCATGTGCGTTCTGGACATGCGGCCCAACCATTCGGCCTGGTTGGTGAGTTCTTCGGGATCGTTGGGGGCCGGCGTTGCTGAGCATGCGAGTCGGTGCGGAATGGTTGACGCCCAGTCGATGAGCATGGTTCGGGTTTTGCCGTCTGATTGTTTGAGGATGGATGACTCGTCTAGGACGACGGCGCCGAAGAATTCGGGGATCATGTTTGACACTTGTTCGTAGTTGGTGACGTAGATGCCGGGTCTATCCACTGCGTCGTGGTGGCGGATGTAGTGGGCGTCGATCCCGAGTTTCGATGCTTCGCGCACGGTCTGTTGGCACACAGCCAGCGGTGCTATGACGAGTGATGTGGGCGCAGATAGGCGCGCCCATTCCAGTTGCATGACGGTTTTACCCATGCCGGTATCGGCCCACAATGCGGCGCGACTGGTTTTTACGGCCCACCGGACGAGTTCGTTTTGCCAGTCGTGCAGCATGGGATGAACGTCTGCCGAGTCCACGATCTTCCCGGGCGCTTCAATGCGGGACTGTTTGCGTTTCAGGAATTCTTGATAACTGGTCATAGTTCGTCCGCGGTGATGGTGAAGTCGCAGTCAATGCACACGCCGCCGCCGGCACCATCACGGGCCATGCGATGCTGGCCCGGCCCGCACCCGCCGCGCGCGTACCGTTGCGCCGCTTTCGCTTCCTCCCGTTCCCAATCACCCCAACCAACATCACGGACTGTCTCGCGGCGCCAATCACCGGTCATTCGGTCCACCAACCCTGTTCGAACCGGCGCGCCCACACGATGTTTCGTTCTTCCCGCATGCGGAAGTCTTTGTCTTGCGCTGCGGAGTCGATGAAGTCAACGAGGCCGTGGAGGAGGAAAGCGGCGGATGCGACGGCGAGTCCGATGCCGAAGTCCCGCAGCGAGATCAGCAGCCCGAACCCGGCGTACACGGTGCCCAGCAGCATGGTGGCGGCCAGTGCGAAGCGGATTTTGTTCATGCCCGTGTCCTTTCGCGGCGCCTGCGTTGCTGCTTGATCTCGTCGCGTTCCTTGACGCTGGTGCCGCCCCAGATGCCGTGCTCACGGCGGGACGCCGCGAGCGCGTATTCGAGGCAGTCGGTTTGGACGGGGCATTGGCGGCAGATGTATTTGGCGATGCGGCCGCAGAACTTGTCTCCCTCACTGGGGAAAAACAACTCCGGGTCGCAGTCCTTGCAGGCCGCGTAGTCCTTCCACTCCTCAGAGGGGCGCACCCAGATCGGCAGGTGGGATCGGTTGATGCTCATGCCCACCGCCTGATTTGGACGCCGAGGTCGCGGAACGCCATGAAGTCTTGGAGTAGCGCGGTTTCGGGTGATGTGCGGCCTTTGTCGTTGTGTTCCTGAACCATTCGACGGTGGATGGTGGTGAACACGGTGGAGTCCTCGATGTGGCGGATGATGGCGTCGGCACCCCAGTCGCGGGCGGTGACCGTTTCCGCGGACGCTTTGGACAGCCGTGCGAGCTTGTTCATCTCGGCCAGGTCGGCGTCGAAGTCATCGAGATCCGGGTGACCCGCCGGCAACGGGACGGGTGAAAGCACCTGCAGCATCGACAGATCGGAGAACTTGCGGGCGTGCTCAGCCAGCTTGGCGGTGAACCGTCCGAGTTTGTCCCACTCGTGGCGGCTCATGCGGTCTTACCACCAATGCGGCTGTTGGTGGGCGTCTGGTCGGAGTAGGTTTTGACGAAGTCGAGGATGAGCTGGGTGTGTTCCGGGCACTGGTTCGCCACTGACATGGCGATGAACTGGCCTGCCTGGTAGGAGGTCACCCCGGCCTCTTGCACCAGGACGGCGGCGGTGTGGATGATGCCGCCGAAGGTGGGGTCGGTGTCGAGCATGAGGCAGACGACTCGTTCCGCGGAATTGACCGATGGTGCGTCGGCTTTGGCGGGGGCGGTGCCCAGGACGATGCCGGCGGTGAGGAACGAGCCGGTGATGACGCCGAGTGAGAAGGCGCGAACGGTGGTGGTGCGTATACTGCTGGTGCCTGACATTGGTAACTCCCTTTGTTGTGTTGGGCTGGCCCCGCCGCTGCAACGGCGGGGTCGTCTATTTGGTGAAGATGCGCAGATCGTCTGCGCGGCGCCGCAACTGGTTGATCAGTGGGCAGATGTGTTTGATGTAGTCCTCGCCGCTGGCGGTGGAGTGGATGAACAGCAGGTTGAGCCAGTCGGCGGCGTCGGTGAGTAGGTCGGATGTGGGCAGGTTGGAGTGGCCCAGCCCAGAGCCGGGGGGAACATTCTGGGCTGGGCCGACCGACGCCGCAGATACGTCGGCCATCCGCTCAACCGGGGGCTGGGGTCCGGGAGCGGAGTCTAGGGGCGGGTACTCGCCAATCGGGATGTTGATCGCGGCCCAGAGTTCGTCTGGATCAAATTGGCTTGTCATGCGGCAGTCCTGCGGGCGCGATACTTGCGATTACTGTCGGCCTGGCACTGTCTGCAAATTCGGACACCGCGACTATTTGGCTTTAGGTTGTCACCGCTCAATGGGTGCCCTTGCTTACAGTGGGTCTTTCTGGCGTGGCTATGGGTGCCGTGACTTACCGAGTCAATCGTATTTTCCGAACGTGTTCCCCAGTAAAGATTTTCGATCCGATTGTTTTTAGGGTCGCCATCCAGATGGCAGCACTCATGGCCGTCCGGTGCGGGGCCTACGAATGCCTCCAGCACTAGACGATGCGCCTGCTTCTTAGTCTGTCTGCTGTTGCGCCATAGGTTGAATAGCACATGCCCACTTCTGCGTTGGAAGTACGGCTTGATTTCTCGGCCACGCCAAAGAACCTGTCCCCCTTTTCCATTGATCCGGTAGCGATCCAGCGAGCGGGCTCGTCCATCATTAGATACCTCATACGAATCTTCAAAGCCTGTAATTGGAAGCCACTGTTCAGTCATTCCCATACCTCTTGTTCGGCTTCCATGTCGGCCAGGGCGTCGGCGGCGCCCATCGTCAGGAAGTGTTGCGCCTCAACTTCGTTGAAGGGTGCGAGACGGTTGATGAGCATGTCGGCGGTTTCGCCGATGGCGACGATGGCGTTGTTGATGATGCGGTCGATGAAGCTGCCGATACTCATCGCTGGGCCTTCAGCGCAGCGATGGTGGCGAGGTGGGTGTCGATGATCGCGTACAACTCGTCACGCTCCACCTTGTCCTCGCCGTACTCGCCTTCCAGCAGCCACTCACCGAAGGCGATCAGTTGGGCGCGGAGGTCTTTGCGCTGATCCCGCAACTCGAGCAGTTCCTTATAGCAGACGGTGTATTCCTTGAGGAGTTTCGTGTTCTGGTCCTGGACGGCGATCAACTGGTCGAGGACGTTGATCAGCTCGTAGCGGTAGTCCTCCGCTTTGGCCCGCAACTGGTCAATCTCGGCGGTCGTCTTAGCGATGCTCACTTGACACCTCCGGTGCGGCGTTTGCGGGTTTTGCGCTGGCGGCGTGAGCGCAGCGGCTTCTCCATGTGGTGGCCGTATTTGAGGGCGCGGCGGGCCTTGCGGTTCACTTGGCCGGTTCCCAGGCGCGGGAGGTGAGCCAGGTGTCGATGTCGGTGGCGCGGAGCCGGTAGTCGCGTTTGCCCTTGCCGATGGGGTAGGCCGGCAGTTCGCCGCTGTTGACGGCGTCCTGGATGAGGCGGGGGCCGATTTTGGCGTAGGCGGCGGCTTCGGTTTTCGTCAACCACAACGTGGGTGGCGCAACCTGTTCTGTGCTGGTTTGGGCGGGCATGGCGTGAACGCTATACCTGTTGCGTGAGTGAGGTCAATCACCAAATCGTTAAGAGTTGTCTGAGAAGTGCGAATTACATGGATGTGTTACCGCAGCGCAATCAGTCGTGACATTTTCGTCACCAAATGAGTGAGTTTCACCCCGGTGAGTGCGTGCAATCATTGCCGCATGACCGAAACGTGGTGGGACTCGAACCTGTTCGCAATGCACTAAAACAGCAGGTCAGAATATGTTTCGCCCTCTTTCGCAGAGCCAAAGTGGAACGAAACGAACTGGGAAAACAACGAGAGACTTTGACGCCGTCAAAGGTGCTGGAACGCCAAAAACACCCCTACCCGGTAGGGGTAGGGGTGAACTAGCAAGGGTCAGTCGTCGTGGTCGGCGGCGAAGCGTTTCTCGAACGCCGTATTCAATAGGCCCAGGTTTTTCCAGTCGGGCTGCTCGGGTGGTGACCATGTCCAGTCGTCGGCTTCGATGTTCCCGGCCGTGTCGAAGCGTTCGATGCCCATGACGATGACGAATTCGGTGACGGTCCAGCCGTCGCCTTCTGCGTCGAGTAGTTCTTGGATGGCGCGTTTGATTTTGTCGGCGGGGCTGCTCATCGTCCTAGCCAGACTGCGAGCTGGTGCAGCGGATCAACCTGGCGCGGCCACACGCGGGCCAGATGCAACGGTATGTAGGTCAGTACGGCGAACGTGACAACCGGGTGGGCGTTGCGGTAGGCATCGACGCGCTCACTGAGTAGTTGGCCGCGGGGTGCGCCGATTTCGTAGCCGATGATGCCGGCGGCGAGTGCAGCCCAGGCCCAGTCGCCGGGTTTCATGCGGGGGCCAGGAGTGTGGGTGCTGGTTCGGATCTGCGGTTGCGCATCCAGCCGCCGCAGTCGTTGCAGCGGTAGCGTTTGTAGCGGTAGGTGGTTGTGTAGGCCCAGCCGCGTTGTTGGATGCTGGTGGAGTTGCAGCGGGTGCAGGCTTGGTGTTGGCAATCGGTGATGAGCGGGATGTTCAATCCGTCGATCCACGGCAGGAGACGTTCGAATAGCTGGGTGGTGATCTTCACGTCGTTGCGACAGTATTTGACCATCCGCTTGCGGGCTTTGTCCTGCTGCTCCTCATTGCCGCGGAGGATGTGGTCCCAGGTTTCGAATCCGCCAGGATCTGTTTTGAGGTCTAGCCCGAGTTGCTGACAGACGAACGCCAGCTTCCTCGAGGGCCAGTTGAATTTGCGGACGGTGCGATACAGGTCGATGTCCCGCCACGGTGAGGGTGGGGTTAGTCCCGCTTCGGCCCAGACGGCTCGCAGCCATGAGTTGTCGAACCTTGCCCCGTTGTAGGTGACGATGTAGTCGGCTTGGTCGTAGATGTCCCAGGAGCGTTGCACCATCGCGTCGAATCCGTCCCACTCGGTGTGGGCTTCCACCTTCGACTGGCCGTGCTTCTGCGCGGCGAACATGAGCAGCCCCGCCGGCCGGATGATTTGGCTGAGTCCGACGTTCTGGTCGCGCAATCCCCACGCGTAGACCTCGTTTGGGCGGGTTTCGATGTCCACGGTAAAGATTTCGGGCTGCACAAAACTCCCCTAACGTCACAGTGACAGATCGGGATGGGGTGAAGGGTTGGGCTTTATTCGGCGAAAATGAAGCGTTGAGGTTTGTGGGCGTGATGTTTTGTAAACGTCATAACGTCATTGCATGGTGGAGTTGGTGGGAGTCGAACCCACGTCCCGACAGGTGCCGAACTTGCGGCTTTCGTCTGCGGTCGAAACCGTTCTCAACCCCTAGCGCGGCGGTGGCTCGTCGGCGGCTTCTCGAGCCGATCAATCCGGGTCGTCAACGAATGCACATCGTCACGCACCCGGCCGATATCCTTCGACTGCTCCACCATCAACCCGTGCATGTCGGTCAACAGATTCCGCATGCCGTCGAGATCCTCGCGCAGCGGGGTGGTGTGGCCGTTGACGACCTGTTCCTTGATGCCTTGCACTTTGGCGTTCAGATCATCGTGGGACTGATGGGCTCGTTTCTGGCCGCGCCGCAACGTGATGAACGTGGTCACCCAGCCGCCCACGACAATGATCGCGATGGCTAACACGTCTTTCCAATCATCCACATTGACGAAAGGAATCTCGTTCATGACAGCTTGACGGAGTTGATCACCGCCGAGGCAAGCGGACCAACCACCGGCACCGTATTCAACGCGTCGGATGCGGCGTTCTTGATGCGCTCCACCTCAGACACCGCAGACTGCGCCTGCGCCACCGTGGCCTGGATCGCGGTGATCGCCGCATCCGCCGGGGCGGGCTGGTCGCTCTTGTTGGGTGTTGCGAACACCGCGGCGAACGCAACCAGTCCGGCGCCCACACAGCCCACCCAGCCGAGCGCATCATGCGGAACCGAAGTAGCGGCGGCGCCACCGAACGCGGTGACGAACGCCATGAGTGCTTTAGCGATGGTGCCTACTGAATACTTCATGGGTTATGCGCCTTTCGCTGCGAGGTAGTCCTTGAGGATGTTCGGATTGCTGGCCTCGATCTCGGCGAGCACCGCTTTGGCGTGGTTGATGGTGGCCGGGTCTTTGAACTTGCCCTTGCCGGCTGCGGTGCGGGCGATCCGGTCGAGCGAGTCCTTGTCGCCGAGGCGGGCGGCGGATTCAACGAGCTCGCGGTGGTCGGCGGCATCAATCGACTGGATCATCCGCACAATCGGAATCAACGGCTCACCCGGAGTGGCATAGATCGACAGGGATTCGACAGACAGGTCGGACATCAGCAGCTCCAGGATCGGGTCGGTGTCGGGTGCGGGTGTGGAAGCGAGCCGGTTGTAGAGGGCAACGGCATCAGCGAAGCGTTCGTCGTAGCGGCCGGGGAACGCAGAGCGTTGCACGTTCTGCGCATACCAGCCGGGACTGTTGGTGGGGTTGTTGTAGTCGCTGCGAACCAGCCGGTCATAGAACAAGCCGGCTGACAGGGTTGGGTCCATGAGCACGTTGGCCGGTCCCCACATCGGGCATCGTTGCTGAAACAAGCCGACGCTGTCGTGATCTGAGCCGATGGCGTCATACGGCAGCTTCAACGATTCCGGCACTGAGGCGTTGGCGTACATCTTCAGGTTGGATTCGACCAGGGCTGTCGCCAGGGCGATTTGGATGCCTCGAGCCGTGATGCCGCGCCGCCTACCTTCGGCGATGATCGCCAGCGCATACCGGTCCTGCTTTGAGGTGGCCGGCGGGGACGCTGCGCCGCCCCTGCGGAATGTGGAGTATCCGTCCGCGCGGATCTTGCGGTTGATCACGTCCTGGGTGTGCGCGTTCTGGTAGGTGTTGTAGCCCACCTGAAAATGCATCGCGTCGCGGGGACTGTCCCAGTCGTTGCCCCAAAAGATGGTGTCCTCATAGAACTCGAGCAGGTCACGCACCATGTTGATCTGCTCGGAGGTAAATCCGGCGTTCAGGATCTGGAACGGGTGGGAATTCCAGTTCAAGTCCAGGGCGGTACCACTCAAATGGTTGGACGTTGCCACCGAGTTGGTAGGCGTCCAGCAGGCGCTGTCGGCGTCCCGAAGTGGTTCGACATAGGCGTTGAAGTCGGCGGCGAACGCCCGCAACAAAATCAGCGGCTGCCCCATCTGGATCTGCAGCGACACATCCGTACCCGGCACCGTTACCCACTGGCACGAATCCTGATCTACCATGGGCCACCCGTTCTCGGAGAACGAGTTGCCGTAGACGACACGCTTGCCCATCAGACGTTGAGAACCCTAGCGACCCACGGCAGGAAGTCGTCGTCCCAATGTCCGGGGATGACGTTCGGGTGGTCGCGGAAGTAGCGCACCGCCCACTTGAACGCCCACAACGCAAGTTTCGCCTTCATCCAAATCTCCTCATGATGCGATGCCAGAACCAGGCTTTCAGCACATAGCGCAGCGGGACGTGGTCGATACAGGGGCAGCCACATACCACGCAGCGGCTTGTGTCCATCTAGTGGATAACGGTGTGGGTGTGGTCGGAGGTGACACCGGACGCCGGCAGCGCAATCGCCAGCGAACGCGACACATCCATCGACCAGTTGTCGCCATCGGTTTTCACGTCGATAGCAACGTCGTGACCGGTCAACAGTGCGTCGGCCATTGTGATGCCAACGGCTTTGATGTACGGCTCGTTCTTCCCTGCCTCCGGGTCCATCATCCTCTTGAGGTATTCCGGTGGGCGGGCCTGCCAGTCGGAAAGGTTGTCGTTCACGGCAATCGTGCCGTCGATGGTGATACGGACGTGGCTCATTTCTTCCCCTTCAGGTGGGCTAGTTCTTCTCGGAGAGCTTGCAGTTCAGACTTTTTGACGATCTCGGAGTCGCCGTCGGTTTCGATGACATGCACGATGGCCTCGCCCAGCATCTTCACGGTGTGCTCAACCTGCTGATACATTTCGGCGGGCATCGACGCCATCTTGAACAAGGGCAGCCGGATCGTCACCGGCTCCTCCCCGGCCTCTTTGTTTCCGGGGTGGGGTAAACCGTTGGTGAGTTTATTGGCGATCAGATCAGCGATAGCAGTGTTCACGATGCGCTGCCGTCCATGTCGAGGGTTGACACGGTGAATTCGCCGGATGAGCTGAATGCCCGAGCACCTTTGGTGATGGGGAATTCCCCGTAGAACGTTCCCCCTGTTGGCGCGGCGGACCACAGTGTCACGCTGTAGACCGTGCTTTCGGGTTCACCGCCGGTGAAGTTGATCAGTGATGCCAGGGAGAAGTCGCCGCTGCTCGACAGGGCACTCCAGCTGACGGGGCGCCGTGCTGCGGTAGTGACGTTTGCGGTCCCATAGAGTCCTGCCGAATCGTGATGCAACTGGGCGTAACTCAGGACGGCTTTGAGGGCGGTGGATGCGACGGCTATGGCCGCATCGTTAAGACCGGGCATTAGTCTCCCTAGGGGATGAGCGGGATGCCGACAGCACCCCAGTGGCTTACTCCAGCAGCAGTGGTGAGTGTGGTTTCCGTTTTCCGGTCCAGTGCTGCTGTGTCCTGATACAGGTGGGCGAACTCGACACCGTAGGTGTACGGAACATTGAATCGTGCGGAGCCGCTGGGGTTGGTGAATGCGGCCCCGTTCCATCCCCCGAAGCCGCCCACCACTACCTGGCCCGGTCCCGTCGGAACGGTTACCGTCGGCACTTCCGTCGAACCTGAGGTGGTGACGGCATTGCCGAAACTGGTGACGTTGGTGTAGGCGACGGAATTAACCCCGGCGTAGGCCCCGCTCGTTGCCGACAGCGCAATGGTTTTCGTTCCCGTCGGCGGATTCAACAACCCGAACAGGCGCACAGCGCCGTAGCCGCCAGAACCGTAGTAGTAGTTGAATTTCGCCCCGATCAGCGTCATCGCCACCCCGCCGCATGTTGCGGTTATGGTCGGTTCGGGATCAGACCAAGTGGAAATCATGACGACGATGGCGTTCGCCGTGGCGCCGATGGTGTGCGAGTACGACCAGCTTGAAGCGTGGGCGTGGGCTCCCGTTCCGGTGGAGTCGTAGCCCACCACGGCGGGCGTCGTCGTGGTGCCGGCATTGCCACCCACCAAATCCAGCGCGGACAGCACATAGTTGCCGCTGCCGTCAAGTGTGGCATCCCCCGCGAGGATGAACTCGCCGTAGCAGACTCCACTGGTTGAGGCTGACCACAACGTGACCGAGAAGACGGGGCCGCCGGGTGTTCCCCCTGTGAAGTTCAGTGACGAGGAGATTCCGAAGTTTCCTGTCCCGGTGACGGTCCCCCAGGTGACGGACTGGCGTGTGGTTGCCGCGATGTTGGCGGTTCCGTTACCGGCTGGACCGGAATGAAGCTGCGCGTACAGCAGGGCGCCTTTGAGTGCGGTGGCTGCGACACCCATCGCTGCGCTGTTCAGACCGGGCAAGGTTCTTTTCCTACGATTCGTCTGTTAGGTCGGATGAGGTTGCGAGGAAGTCGATCTGGGTGACGAGGAATTTGCCTTCGGAGTTGAACACGTTGTCACCGGACAGCAGGCATTCGGCGTAGCAGTTGCCGTCTGTTTCGGCGTCCCACAGCGTGACCGAATAGGCGTCACCGCCGGGTGTTCCGTCAACGAATTCCAGTTGCGACAGCAACGCGAACTCCGTGGACGAAATGATCGTCCATGTGACGGGTTGGCGGGCGGCGATGGCGATGTTGCTGGTTCCGTCCACCCCAGCGGAACCGGAATGTAATTGGGCGTAGAGCAGGCTGGCCCGCAACGTCGCCGCGGTCAAAGCCAACCCGGCAGAGTTGACCGGCATCGCTCAGTTCAACCCGTAGATGAACAACTGCTGCAACGTGATCGAGTTTGATGACGAGGACGCCGAGCAGGTGACGTTGAAATTCAGAAAGTTGGTGATAGACGTGTCGAGGGTGGCGACGGTGGGTGTGGTCAGGGATGCGCCCGCGCCGACACCGTAGATGAACGGCGAGGCGAGGCCGGGGCTGACAATCGTGCCGGTGCCGCGCACCGTCGAGTTAGCGCCCGCAGCGCCCTGGCTGACGAGCAGCACATCGCCCTGCAATTCCCAAATCTGGTTGCTAACACCAGAGCCGGTTGTCAGTGCTGCGGAGCCGAGCAGGATCGCCGCCGACGTGCTACCCGCCGAGCCGCCGCGAATCGTGAACGTGTAGGTTGGTGTGCCGGTGGAACTGAGGATTCCGCGGGCGACGATGCGGATACCCTTACCAACCGCTGTCGGGTTGGGAAGCCAATAGTCGGGGGGCAGGTGCGCCTGAACGCCCATGCCCGTGGTGTCGTTGATCTGCACCTCAGACGTGAACGACGCCTTCGCCGTCCCGGCCGTAGTCGAACCGTAGATAAGCTCGACGTTCGTGCCAGTTAAGAAACTCACTGCTCCTCCTTTGCCAACCCTGATGGGCTGTTTATTTGGTTGGTTGTAACGGAACGCCGACAGAACCGATAGCGGTAGCTCCCGATGCGATGGTCGCCCCGAACGTCACCGACGGGTAAGCGCCAGGGCCGTCACCCGCTATGACGGCCAGACCGTTGCTCGCCGAATAGTTCCGGTTGGCGCGTTGGGTTTGGGTATAGGCCGAGAAGTTGTAGATGTAGCCGGCGAACGTATGGAACACCAACTCCCCGGAGATGGAGGGGACGGCGAACGATGGCGAGGAGCTGACGCCCGTGCCGGTAGCGACGGTGCCGAAACCGCCGACACCCGAATACGAGAACGATGTCGGGGTGGTTTTATACGTGGCGCTGCTGCTGTTGAAGGTGACAGCGGCGGTCTGCGCCCCCGTCGCCGGATTCAACAACCCGAACACCCACAGCGATTCGTAAGCAGTTCCGTCAAAGCCATAGTTCGTGACCGCCGCCAACTGGGTCATCGCCACCCCACCATAGGTGGCGGTCGTCGTGACCGTGTTGTTGGTGCAGAAACCACTCATCACGACGATGACAGCGTTGGCAGTCGAGCCCGCCGTGTGCGTCCACGACGATGTGCCGTTGTTCGCCACCACAGCCTGCGTACCGTTCGCGGTGGCATCGAACACGGGGCTGATGCGGCGAGTTTGCGATTGCGGTTTGCGGCGGAAGTTCTTACGCAGCGCCATCGGCCCAACATTCGGGTTGGGGATCATCGGTCTGCGGTAGAACCGGAAAATCGGACTTTCTCCGACCGAATGCGTAGCCCACTCGCACTCTGTGTCAGCGACACCGACAAGGTCGGTGCGCACCCACCAACCCGGCGATGGCGACTGGACAGACCCCGGTTGTGTCATTGTTCTGCTGGCGGCGCTTCGACGGGGGCTGTGTCGGTGGATACCACGTTCGACCCACCCGAATCTGTAGTGATGGTGACGGTGACCGCATCGGTGACGGGAATTACCAGCGGCGGAGATTCGGGAATGGGGGACACCAAACTGTTCTCGGTGATGATCTGCGCGATGCGTTCGTCCACATACGTTTTGACAGCCTCACCCACCACTGCCGCGATTTCATGCGGCGGTGTCGGCGCATTCGCTGCAAGCATGGCATCCCGCTGGGCGGTGAGCCGTTCACCCAATGAGGTCACTGATCGACTCCGATCCACTGGTTGATCTTCGGCGGCAACGACGCATACGGAGGACTGAAAAGATTACGGGCCTGGTAATTGCCGTTCCCACCGAAACCCCACCCGCGATATGAGGCACCGTATAGAGACGTGCCGGAATCGGTGTAGGTGAAGATGGTTGTGCCGTTGACCTGACCGGTGAACTTCAACGGTGTGGCCGGTCCTTTGTCGCCGCAGTAGAAGGTTAGAGTCGAACCGGTGCCTGGGACGGTGATAGAGCCGCTGGTCTTCTGAACTTCCGTTCCGCCTGTGCAGATGAAGAATTTGTATAGACCGTCGCCGGAGAAGCTAAGCATCACATAGTTTTTGAAATCTGATGAAATCCGGCCAAGAAGCCACACGTTTGACACGGTGGGGCCATAAGTGGTGGGCGCGGAGCCTAGAACGACAGAAATTTTCTGGTAGTCGGTACTGCTTGACGATCCGGCGCCGCCCCATTTCAGGTAGGCCAGGTTATTCGCAGTCACGCCACTGGTATCGCCAACTACCCACGTAGCGTAATTGCCGTCAGCGACATAGCGGCCCGTCCCAGCCACCGAATACGTTCCCGTCCAACTACCACCCCCGGTGATAATGTCACCCGAATAGTTGAAGTCGTCCCCCGCGATGGTGCCGGACGATGTGGTGGCATCAACCTGAGCCACCTTCGCCGAAGTGGCCGTCACCGCAGCAGCCGTATTCGACAACACCGTCTTAGAGTCTTGCTGCGTGAACCCAGACCCGGTGGTGTTCCCCAAGCCGGTGACGATGTTATCGACGGTCGTGCCCACACCAGGGACCGCAGCATCAGGAATCAGATCGGTCTTCATCAGCACCGCTTCATCCATCTTCACCACACCAGCAGTGATGGACTGCGACACATGGAACTTCAGCCTGATCTGATCAACCTTCGCCGGGACTGTGTAAGTGCCCGTTAGTTTCACCCACGCGCCGCCACTGTCAGTGCCGGGGAAACTGATCGTGTCGATGACTGCACCACCAACATCGACATACACGACACCACCGGTCCTGGCGTCCCGAGACTTCCGGTACTTCTGAACACCGATGACAATCTCGTCGCCACCAGTACACACAAGGTCTTCCCACTTCGCCCAGCAGGTCAATGAAACGTTCTCATCGACAACAACCGGAACCTCGTTCGACAGGAAATCCTGATGGTGGCCGTTGCAGTCCAAGTGGGCGCACCCGTTCGTGAGATGCCCGTCGCTGCCATCCCACGACCAGTCGCGCGAACCTACAACCGTGGTGGGGTCGGTGAAGTCCTGTGATACCAGCATGTTGGTATCAGCGATGGTGACCGCCGTTGCCGGCGCAATGCCCACACTGTTTGTTTGGACCGTGCCCGACACAGCCGAACCCGCGACCGGAACGTTACCGGCGGCCAGGTCGTCCCTCTTGGCGATGTTCGCGCCCATCGCGGTGTACTGCCGAAGCTTAGAATCCGAGACAGCGGAATCGGCCTGCGCCCCCGTGGTCGAATCCGAGCGGGCACCTTGGAAGATGGTGACGGCCCAATCCGGTTGCGTCATGGGATCGGTTGAACCCTCACACCGAAGTGGGTGGTATCACCCGAAGTGGTGAATGTTCCCGACCCGGCTTGCCGCTCTGCCCGCAGATAGACAGTCGCCGCATATCCGGCAAGAACCTTGTCGTACGTTGATGATGCGCCGCCAGGCGGGCCGGGGGACAGCACCGTCGTCTGATAGAACGACATATACACCGATTGCAGGGCTCCGAACCCACGTCCGACGATATTGCCGGATGTTTCGTTGTTCAGTCGGGCAATGAGATCAATCCGCACATCAGCCCAAGTGGTGTGAATAACGCTCTGCCCCGACACTTCGGGTCGCCAGTCGAACGGCTGCGCGGGGATCGCCACCGAGCACAGCGTGTAGTTCGGGTTACCTGACGGGGTGTTCGCAATCGAGGCGGGAACGTAACGATCCCCCACCTTCTGCGCCTGCAAACTGAACGTGGTCAGGTCATCGTTCACAACGGCGATCCGGCCAGCAACCGGAGTACCGAAATCGGATGGTGTGACCAAAGTGTCGCCAGGGATACCCTGCGGCCCCTTATGTAACGCCAAATCCAACGTGTACACACCGGGTGAGGTTTCGGTCCACGAAGCCGAATCAGCTGTGGGGTCGTCAGCTTCAAGCACAGTGAAGTTCACCGCCGACAGCGTCGGGGTATCGCCCTGGTCGCCCTTCACCAACGCGGGGAAGCTACCCAGCCCGCCCGTCGGCGCCGCCACCGCAATAAACATCTGGCTTGAGGCGTCCCAGTCCAGCGGCACACGGAACTGTGCGGTGTCGATGACGAGATACTCTTTGCCGTCGATGGTGGTGGTGTTCCACGTTGTGCTGGGCAATGGATTCTCCTAGCTCTGGGGCGCCAACGTTATGGTGTTGACGGCTTCGAGGACGCCGCTGATGAAACGCTGATGTTTCGCCAGCGGTGACTCTTCGGCCTTGCCGTCGCCGACTTGCACCATGACGTCGCGGGCATCGGGGGTGAGCCTGAACATGATGGTTTCGATGTAGTCGGTGAAAATCTTGGTGCGTCCGTCGTAGACGAGGGAGACGAGGCCGCCTTTGAAGATGTCGAGGCCGAGCTTGTACACTTCGCCGTCGCGGAACAAGAACTGGCCCGACACGTATCCGCGGCTGTCCCAGAAGGCGTTGAGGAAGCCGAACACGGTTTCGATGTTGTACGGGGCCGATGCGGTGGGGTGGATGACTTCGATGCACGGGTGGTACGGGCCGTAGGTGGCGCGGCGTCCGTAATGCTCGATCAACTGGAACGCCAGGATCGCGTTGTTCAGGAACCCGTCGAATAGGTTCGACGGAATGCCGATGAACCCCAGCAGGATGGAGATGGCGTCGATGATCCAGCCGAAGATGAAATTAAACAGGTGGTTGAGCCACTGCGGTGACCGGCCACCTATGATGTGTTGCCATCCCTTCTGGGTGTGGAATGACAGTTTGCAGCTAGCGACCGATCCGCGTTCGCTGGGATCGGGTGCGATGATGACAGCCCACGGCGGCACATAGTTCAAACCCAGGGCTGGCGATGAGAACACACCGGACATGCCGGGGACGGTCTGCACGATGTAGCCCATGTCCCCGAAGAACGAGCCCAGCAGATCGACAATCGTCCGCAGCACCGAATCAAGCACGGTCCCGGTCGGGCCGGTGATCTGGCTGCGGTCAACGATTTTCACCACATACGACGGCTGGTACAGACCGGCCCACGGATCGGGTTGCGGATCGCCGGGCAACCACAAATCAACCTGCACCGTCGTGCCGTAGGCGCGGGTAATGTCCTGAATGACCGAGCCGCACGTTTCCATCCGCACCGTGCGGGCCACCAAACCCGATCCATCGGTGAACGGGTTAACCGGCGAGACGTAGATCGGGGTGCGTAGCCGGTCGTACAGGCTGCCACCGAGTAGTGCTGTGCCGAACCAGGCCCGTATGTCGGGGTTCAGCGACAGTGCATTATTTATGAATTCGTACATGCCCAATTGAATTCTCATACTGCACTCTGAAATCATCTGGGCGATAACGGTGTTCAATCCCCAGATGAAGATGGCGCGGCCCGGTATCTGCGTTTGGATCGGCAGCAGCCAGTTCGGCCAGATCACCAAATAATTCAGTATGTCCCAGATGCCCAGGCAGTGGGCAGTGCCCACCCACTCGTTGTTGTTGTACTCCCAATCAAACGAATCGACATAGAACGCCATGCGCAGGCCGCCGGTTTCGACGGTGACACCCACCATCGTGTCCCTGCAACCCATGAACGTGTGGACGTACTTGCTGCCGCCCTTGATTTTGATGGAACACGTCGGCACATTGTTACGCGGATCAGAGCCGGTCAACTCCATCAGGTCGTCGCCAAGCTCGCCAGTCTCACGCCAATAGGCGTCGTACAGGCGAACCTTCCACGTCTTGTCGTAATACTCGCGGTACTCGGCGATCTCATCAGCGGCAATCGCCCGCGACATCACATCACTGTTGGTCAGCGTGCTTTGCAGCTTGGTGAGACTCTGACCTGGGTCGAGGCCGGCCACCGGACTGGACCCGAACGTGATGCCCGTGACGTTGCTGCCAGCGTAGGAGTAGTAGCCTTTCGCGGTGTTCGCCATCAGTAAGGCAACCTGCGCAACGGTGTGCCGGAACCGATGATCTGGCTGTCCTGGTTGCCGTTATCAATGCGGCAGGCAACGTGATACAGCGTCGGCGCCGCGCCGGGTGATTTCGCCGGGATGGGCTTCGCGAAGCGGCCACTCATCAACTGGTACGGGTTGCCGGTCGGCGTGAGCACACCGAACACCGACGACAGGGGTGCAGTGCCACCCATAGACAGGAACGATAGGTAATCGTTGTAGGCTTGCGAAAACTCGGCCTGCGACTGCGACGACGTTGGCTTCGTAGACATATCAATAACGCCGCGCTTACGCGGGTCAGTACGCACCTGAACGATCTGATTCGGCAGCAACGGCCCGATCTTCACCATGTCGCTACTCGACGGGCCACCCGCAATCCAAAACGTTCCCGGCCCGAAAAGGGTGTAGCGCGGCCACATATCCTGATCGCCCGGATTGCTGAACACCAGATAACCCTCTTGCGCCGATGTGGCATTCACACCCGCAGACCAGCGCCGCACACCCAGCGGACGAATCACACCAGACCCGGTCGCCTCACCAAACCCAACCTTGCGGTACGACGAACCAACATTCGACGTAGTGCCAGTCTCTTTGGCGGTGAAAATCTCCGAACCATTCCGCAACACCTTGTAAGTGCGCGCATCATCCTCAGTGCCGCACACCAGAGTGAACTTCTCACCCGCATACGGTGCCGGGGCCGCGTTGAAGAACCACCAAAACCACCAGTTAGACCAGTAGCCGCCATAACCCTGTTCGCGGATCACCGTCTCCGAGCCGCTGACAAACGACGACAACCGGATAGTGGACGGGCCGAGCCTGCAACGAATACCGTCCGCGCCCGCGGTGCCGCTGTTCGCCATCCGAGCCCACAAATCAATGTAGGTGTTCTCCGGGTAGGTGGGCTGACTGTTGGTGCCCAGCTGCACCGACACCACCATGTTGTCCGCGCCGCATGTGTAGCTGGTGCGGCGGGCCACCACCGTGCGAGCACCCTGAAATGAGGTCATGGCTTGGTCGCCGTTGACGTACAGGCTGCCCGAGCCGGCGCCGCTGTATTGGGTTGTCCAGCCGGTGACCGGATCGCCCTCCGCGATCAGGTATTCAAACTCGTCCACCTCATCGTCGTAGGCGAAACGAAATTGATCCACAGCCGGGTAGGTCTGCCAAAATCCGCTGTCGCAGCGCAAACTCAACGTCATCTTCTGGCTTTTGTTCGCTATTCCCGTGATGTTGTCATCGAACGGGCGGTTCCAGCGCACAGGCGCCCACCACCGGCCCGCCTCATGCGTATACCACGACAACTCCGAAAGCTGCTTGGTGTCAATGGAACTCACCAAATGGGAGACGACGCGCCGCAAATGCGTGGCATCCCGACCGACACAGTTAACATCCAGCGACACCTCCAGCGGATCATAAAGCGAGTCCACGAACGTCGTGCCGTCCTGCGTGGCGCCCTTCTGCTCGATGACCTTCCATGGCGCCACCAACCCCTTGATGCCCTTCAACTCCACACGCTCAGGATTAGTGCGGTCACACAATGCCAGCGGCCCCATCAAGTTGAACACGATGCTGTTGTCGTAAGACCGCAACGCCACATGCGGCACACGGTCCTGAAACAGCTCGTAGCCGCCGTGCGGGGTGATCGCCCCAGACGGGTAGCGGACGCTAGGGCCGAACGTCATCGCTGACCAGGCCCAAGCGTGGCGCTCTTTACGGCGTTGTCGGTGGTCGCCTTGAGCATGTTTGCGGTGCTTTGATCCACGTTTTGAACCCCGTTGATGTTGAGCGTCACGTTGTTCGGCTGGCTTCGACTAGCACTTGGATCAGTGGGTGGTGCCGGGATCGTCATCGGGGCAGGAGCCTGTTGCTGCGGGACTGGCGTCGGTGCCTTCCCCGCCATGTTGGGCAACTGTGGACCGAGTCCGACAAATCCGCCGGCAATCCTGCTGAACCAGTTATCGTTTGCGATTTCGGATGCGCCCGTGGGCAGGAACGTTTCCATCAGTGCCTCAACCCCGATGCCAGCGGCTTGACCGCCAGCCTTAATCGCTCGCTGAATCTCTTGGCCGGCGATCTGCACTGCCGCGCCCGATCCGGGCGCGAACGAATCCGCGGCCATCGCCGCGGCACCGATACCGGCACCGAACAAACCGCCACCACCACCGACCGAGCTGCCGTTCTGGGCGTCGGGTTCAGCGCCACCGATCTGTGACGGCCCCTGCTGTCCAGGTGTGGGTGCAGGCCCAGGCACCGGGCCACCAGCAGACATGTTGCCTGCGATGTTCGGTGCCATGATGTCAGCGGGTTTCGCCATCTGATCTGGGCGAATAACGGCTTCGGGCTTGCCCGTGTTGTTCTGCACCACGGTCGTTCCCGGCGGAATACCGGGACCGTTGGCACCCGCATCGTGCAACTGCGGCTGGCCGCCGTAATTCAACCCCAAGAGATTGCCGGCGCGATCCATAAGCGGCCCCCACGGCTGCTCACCGCCCTTTGCAAGCGGGCCACCGACAGAGGTTGCGGGCAATGCCTGCTCTATCGGCAACCCACGGTTCTTTTCAAGCTGATTCAGGTAGGCCAGGGTGTTGTAGTACGGGTCGCTGCGTTGTGACGGATCAATGCCGCCCGCTTGGGCGAAGGCGGGCTTTTGCTGGAACAGGCCCATCACATTGTCGGCGTAAGCGTCGCCAGATTGCCCTGGCGCTGGCTGTGTGCCGCCGCTACGCTTCGGATCAAGGCTGCTCTCGCCGAGCGCATAGGCAACGATGGACTGGGCATCGTGCTTTGAATAGCCCCGCTGGGTTGCCATGCCAAAGATCATTTGAGCAATCTGGCCCGGATCGCTCATCGACGCGGAGTCCATGCCTGCGGGCTTGCCCGTGGGGTTGCCGTCTTTATCCGTTGGGCCGCCGAAGCCGAGACCGCCACCCGGCATGTTGACCACATAGACCGGGGTTGCGCCGCTCATGCTCGCGAGTTGCATCCCGCCATTACCCTGCGCGATGGCTTGCATTTGCGACGGGTCGCCGTTGAAGTGTGCGTCAATGTGGTTCTGGTGCCCCGGCTTGTTGAACGTGCCGCCACCAACATTCTGGCCCTTGTCGCGCCAGATCGAATACTTCAGGCCAAGCTCCTGTGCGTGAGATTGCAGCCACGCATTAATCTCGTCGCCGAGCGCCATCTGGTCAGGACCGATAGGAATGTCAATCGACAGACCCTTGTCGTGCGTGTTGGGGGCTGTGTTGTTGTCTCGACTGCCGCCGATCTTCCCGCGAAGCTGCGATCCCCACATCTGCTCGATCAACGCGGATGCATAACGCGACTGCGGGCCGGATGCGACCTTGCCGGTGTCCTGCAAGATAGACGGCATACCGATCTGGGACGGCGACACCATCGCCGTGGACCCAGACTGACTTAAACCAGACGAGAACCCTGGCATACCGACACCGGACCAGTCCATGAACTCAGGCCCAAACGCGCCAGCCGCGCCCAACATGCCCATCAGGCCGCTACCGGTCTTGTCGATACCGCCCTGCGCCGCCGAGATAGCGTTCAGCGGGCCGAGCAGCGGGGCCGCCGCGATATTGCCGATGAAGCGAACCAGATTGTCGGCCAACCCCGGCAGCCCCTTGCTCAGGCCGAAGTCCTTGTCGAGAGCGGCACCGATCTGGCCCAAATCATCCGCCGTCTTCGACAGATTCCCAGCGGCTTTGGTCATCTGCTTGTACTGCTGCTCGTAGGCGTTCTTCTGCGCGTCCGCGAACCGCATCTCCGCTTCGGTCTGACGCCGCTCAGCCTCGGCAACATCGTTCTTAGCGGCCAGTAACTCCTGCTCAGTGTGGTTGTTATCAGCCTGAACCTGAAGGACTTTAGCCTTCTTCTCTTCCAGGTCTTGGTTTGCCTTCCACAGCGCAGTCTGGGCGCTGTACACCTCGGATGTGATGGGGACACCGGGCTGAACAGGGGGAAGGTCACCAAACGGGACCGCGGGATCGCGTTGCCCTTCCTTCTTGCCTTTCTCCGCTTCAGATTTCGGCGTCGGCGTAGGAGCCAGTGTTGACCTGTCCGGCCGAACACCCCACGGCGTTGAAGCGGCGGCGCCGCCACCCGCGAGCGGGTTCCCGCCGCTGTAGGTCGGCATCGGCCCCGCGGGTTGCCCCGACTTGATCTTGTTGATCCAGTCGAGCATCGCGCCCTGGTACTGCAACGCCGACGACGCCGCGCCCACCGCGCCGCCGAGAACGTGCATGGAGCCGGCCAGATCATTGTTCGCGCCGATACTCTTGTTCGTCTTTTCAACGATTTCATCGAGGCGCGATGACCAACCGGGCAGGACGCTAGTCGCCATATTCCCGGCGCCCTTGCCGAACTCCTCAAGGTTCTTCGCCGCCCGAGTAGCTTCCGCCCCGAAGTCCTGAAGTTTCTTGCCGCCCGCCTCGCCGAACTCCTTGACAGCCTTCAAACCAGGGCCGAGCAGGAAGTCGGGAACCTTCTGCAATGGTTCAGCCAACTTCTGGAAATACTCGCCGACGAGATTCGCCGACGTACCCAACGCCTGGGCGATCATGGCGAACGTGCCCGCCGTGATACTGGCCTGCGCGGCAATAATCTCACCCATGACGATGGCGGCGTGACCCACCTCGCCGAAGAAATTGACGATCTCAGCCTTATGGGTGCTGATCCAGTTGTTGAGGTCATCGAACGCTTTAACGATCTGCGGGCCAACCTGCTCCGCAATCGGACCCAGCCCGTCATAAATACCGAGCTTGACGCCCTCGATGCTGTTCTTGACGGACTCCACGACACCGGGCAGACCGTGCATCTGTGCGGCAGCCAACTCAGAGGCCGACCCTGTGCGCTCCAAAGCTTGCCGCTGCTGATCCCAGATCGGTGCCGCATCGTTGGCGGCGAACATGGCGGCGCGAACAGCATCGGTGCCGAACAGGGTTGCGGCAGCGTTGTTGAACTGCTCCTGCGTCATCGACCTCGACGCATCAGTCAACTGCGCCATCATCTCGCGATAACCCACGAAATTGCCCTGCGCGTCGGACAGTTGCAGATTCAGCGCCTGCATCGCCTGCGCCTGCTGATCAGACGGTGACTGCCACGCCAATAGCGACGTCTTCATCAACGTGCCGGCGTCTGAACCCTTTACACCCAACTGGGCGAACGTGTCCAAGGTGGCGACGGTGTCCTCAAACGAGATGCCGAACCCGGCGGCAACCGAACCGGCCTGCTGCAACGCCAACGACAACTCGGGGATTTCCACCGCTGAAGCGTTCGCCGCGTTGGCGAACACGTCAGCCACATGCGCGGCATCCTGCGTCTTCAACTGGAACACGTTGATGGCATTGGTCTGAATCTTCGCCGCGTCGGCGGCACTGATCTGCGCTGCCGTGGCAAGCTGTAGCGTTCCCCGCGCCGCTTCCATCGACTGCTCAACACTGAACCCGCCCTTGGCGAGTTCCGTCATCGCCGTCGCCGCATCCTGCGCCGACACCCCGGCCAGTTGGGTGTCCGAACCCAATGCACGCGCAGCAGCCTGCATCCGCTGCATCTCAGCCTCAGTCGCCTGGGTGACACCGCGGAACGAGTTGACCGTGCGATCAAAGTTCAGGCCAGTGTCTAAAACAGCCTGGAAGCCGTCCGCGAACTGCCGGCCCGCCGCCTGTGCAACGTTCAACAAGCCACCCGCGAGCAGGAACCCGCCAAAGGCACTGACGAAACTCTGAGCGGCGCTGGTGCCCATCCGGCCCATATTGCCGACACCGAACGCCCGACTCAGCGACGTGTTCGATATTTGGGCGTTCTGAACACGTCGTATCGCGTCAGCGTATTCGCGGTAGTCCTGAACCGATTCGCGGACTGCGCGGGCCTCATCTCGCTGTGCCTTCGCTAACCGCTCCGACTGTGCGATGCGCTGGGAACGCGATGAATCATTGCCCAAAGCATCAAGTTTGGCTTGTTCCTTCGCGACACGCCCAGCCGCATCAGCGGCCCGATCATAGGCCCGTTCCCAATCGCGGGACGCCTTGTTGAGTACCTTAGTGGTGTCGTCCAACGCCCCGGACAGCGACTTGTTGAACGCATCACCGGATGTTTTACCGGCGTTAAGGAAGAACTTTTCCGCGGTTTCCCCGGCGCGGCGGAGACTCTTGTCGTCGGCTGTCGCCTTGACCGGCAATAAGATTGCCATCTACTCCACCGTCCTTCCCTCAATCATGAAAACCCTAAAGCGTTGAACAAGTCGTCCTCAGATTGCTTCAGTTCGGATTCTCGCCGCTCAGCCTTCTCTGCCAGCTCACGCTGCTCACGCAAAGACATGAACACCTTCGGCATGTACTCATTCGGTCCGCCCACATATTTCGCGGCCCGATACAGCGCCAGTTCCTTATGTATTTCGGTGAGAATCTGAACGTCTTCCGGCCAGTCACCTTCCCGAAGGAACGTTTTGTACGCGCCCCTATCAGACAGATGCCTCATCAGCGTCAGCAGTTCCCGGCTCGTCATCCGACCCTGATGCCAGTCCGCTATCCGAATCCCCCGAAACCTCAGGTCCGCTTCGATCTCGGTCGGAGCCTGCGCCCACATCACTATCGCGATCTCCACTTTTGGGATCACGATCACGCCACTCCGCGAACTCGGAATCCTGCTGGCCCCAGATGATCTGAATGATGCTTGGGTTCACGCCATCAGCGGCGGCTTCCTTGGCGCCGTCCTCACCCCACAGCACTGCGGCGATCCGCATCTGATACGAGGGCTTAACCAACTTGCCCTTCTTCTGGTGCGGATAGATGGTTGCACCGCGGGCGATCAACCGGCCAGGGATGACGGACCCATCGGGGCCGGCAACGTCCGGGGCATAGATGTCAGGTTCGCGGTCGTACTCGTTGCGGATCGAGAACTGCAATTCGTCCCAGCGGTCTTCCTGTTCGGCGTCGAGCAGATTCTTATGCGGTATCTCCCAGAGTTTGCCGCTTTTGCCTTTGACGTAGCGGCTGGCGAGGAACCCCATCGCCTCGCTGGCCTGGTCGCGGGCGTCCTCGGCCTGGATGATGATGCGGCGCTGCTTAGGTGCCATGATGGTGGACTGTTTCCTTCCGAAATGATTGGGCTGCAATGGCTGTAAGAGCTCACCGGGTGGACGACAGCCCACGCCCACCCGGTGAGGGTCTTAACAGGGACTAGCTGGAATCAGCCATCTCGTCCCACGCGGCGCCACCAACCCAGGTGTACTTCAACACCGGGCGATACACGCCGTCCTGAACCGCCATGAAGTAACCGTCAGGCAGAGGCTGGAACGTGAGTTCGCAAGCCTCCGAGTCCTTCTTGTCCTTCTTGGAGTTGCCGATGTCGGTGAGCTTCGCCAGCGCGTAGCCATCGACCTTGTAGAAGGGCTTGCCGTTCTTCTTCAGTTCGCGTACCTCGAGCACCTGGCGGCCGACGTTGTCGCCGTCCAGGGGGCGGCCCCAGCCGCCGGCTTCCGGGGTGCCCGGAAGTTCCACGATGTCCAGCCCGTTCACGTCGCACAGCGGCAGGTTGTAGCGCAGACGACGCACCACCGGCTTCGCGGTTTCCACCGTGGTGAAGGAGAACGGCTCACCTTCTTCGGTGATGTCCGAATCGAACGGGAAGTTCGACTGGAGGATCATGAAGTCGTCGTTTTTGACGTTGGGCTTGCTGGTGGGGCCGTCGCCTTCCTTGAACGCGCCCACAAGGTGGAAGCCTTCGTTCGGTGCGGTGTTGGCCAGCCAGTACCCGTTGACCTTGTGGTGGGCGAACAGGTCGCCGCGCCACTTGCCGTCAGACGCGAACGGTGACCAGTTGGTGGCACCGTTGGAGGTGTGCGGGGAGATGTCGGTGTCGGCGCCGCGAGCATCGCGGATCAGCACTGAAACAAGCTTGCCGCGTTCCAGGAACTGTGCGTCAACATCTGAGAAGCCGGCGCCTGACCACGTAGTGCCGGTTGCGGGGATCGACATAGTGTCGTGTCCTTTCGGATTTGTTTGCACCGGAATGCAATCCGGCATGAAACACACACCCCGCGGGATTACGGGGTGTGCAATGTGGGCTGTGGGTTACGGCAGCGCCGTAGCGCCGTCAGGATTCGTCGTTGACGGCGACGTAGGAGAGGCCCAGCTCGTAGCGGGCCGTGTAACGCACCACACGCTCATTCGCGTATGGCATACGCACGGGTTTCATCGTGCAGTTGACGTAGTCGGCGCACACGGTGCAACCGTTGGACACCACTACCTCGGGAACGTATCTGGCGAGGTACATCATGGAGCGGTGCCCGATGCGGGACGTTTCCTTCGCCGCCTGCGCCGCAGTCATACCCTCGCGGGCCGTGTCGAAGAAATCGACCTGAATCACACCATCGCTGGTGCCGTAGCATTCATCGTCGCTGCCAACGATGTACTGCACCTGGGCGAACGGCAGCTCGTCATCGGATTTACGTTCGGTGGCCGACCGCATCACCGATTGCAGCCACGACACCACGAAGTCCTCTTCGTCTGGGGTTTCGTGGTCGAGCAGGTCAGGCATCGTCACCACCGATACCTTGCTGGCGCGGAATCGACGCGACCACACCACCAATCGTGGCCGCCCAGCCTAATGTGCCCTTGAAGTGGTGGGCTGTTTTCTCGCCGGGGGCAAGTGCTTTCGTTGGCCCCGGTTCGCCAGTCCCATATTCAATCCAGTGCGCTTTGAAGTCCTTAGCGCCCACCACACCCTGGCCGTGTTTCGCCTTCTTAATGACCTTCACAGAGGCGGCGTACTTTCCTGTCCGCACAGGTGAAAGGTTCCGCCAGTACGGGACGACCTCGTCCTCCATGAATTTGTTGATCGCGGTGTCAATGGCTGCTGATGAGCGGATCGCTTTGGCGATGTCCTCGTCGGAAACCCCGTACTTGCTAAGAGGATTCATCAGTGTCATCCGGTCGGTAGCGTTTACACATGATCGTCACATGCTCCACCGCGCCGGCCATGTCGTACTTCGGCATGACCTCGCCATCAACCTGATAGCGCACACCGTCACACAACACCTCATCCCCCGACACCACATTCAGCACCGGGCTAGTCGGCGGGGCCGTGCACTTCCACACCTGCGTCGTCGTATCCGTCGAACCGTCAGAGGATTCCACCGACGACACCGGACGGAACCGGCAACCCGACACCACAGTCTCCGACCGTGACTCCGCAGCAATCCCCAAATAGCCAGGGGTGTTGCTGCGGGTCACCGTCACCACAGTGATCGACTGCCCACCGAACGTCATGGCCCCGGCAGAATCCGATACGGGGCCAGCAACGCCTCATTCAACGCCGACGCCGCAGCAGCAAACCACTCATACTCCACGTCATCAATCTTCTTACGTTTCAGAGACGAATCGTCCCGCGAACCCTCCAACGCCGCAGCAGCCTGCGCCACAGCCACATCGAAATCCGGTGCGCTGGTGTAGCCGTGAGTGAACGTCACCTCAACAGCCGCATACGCAGAAGTCCACCAGGCGCCCGAACGTTTCCGAATCTGGCCGCGCTTCGACACCCGCAGATCATCCACATCCAACGCCACACCATCCTCAGTCACAGCAGTGACCGCGGTCAGATACAACGTGGGAAGTGACAACACCGGGCCGCCCGAGCCGTCGATAGTCAACGTCACCGTCTCCGGTGGTGTCACACACCACCCGCAGTAACGCCGCGCCGCGGCCAGAGCCGCCGCATCATAATCGACGGCCATCAGCGTCAGGACCGCGCAACCGAGTTAACGGAACCGTTGCCCGACACCGCAACCGCGGACAGCGCCCCACCACTCGAGGTGGACGCCGACGTGACCACGATCCGCACATACCGCTTCGTGGGGCGCACACCGAACGACTTCACAGTGTTGTCCTCCGACGCCGTGTACGACGGCAGCGAACCCAGCACCCGCCACGTATCCACAGCGGCATAGCCCGAGCCACTCGAGTCGGACTCCTCCACCGTCACCGCATAGGTGCCGTCAGTGAGGGTGTGGGCGGTCACCACGAACAGGATGTCGCGGAAGTTGTTGCCATACAGGGCGGTATCCACGGCGGTGCCGTTGGTGGTGGTGTCGGACGAGATCGACGTGTACTGCAACGCCTTCACCGCCAACGTGTTGTTGTAAACAGACTTCGTCATCACAGCTCGCTTTCAGGGGTCGAAACAACAGGGGCGGGCTGCTCAACAACCTTCCGGCGGCGATGCCGCACCGAAGACACCGCACGCACCTCACCAGGCGCGGCAGAAGCCGTTTCCGAGACACGCTCAACATACGAGGCCACCGGCTCGCAGAACTGTTCGCGGCCCTTCAAATCCGGGTCATCCGCGGCCAGCAGTTCGCCGGCAACACAGATGCGGGGTACACCATTGCGGGACGTGAGCGCGAACGGCTCACGCACACGATAAAATTCGGCCACTTCAGGGGGCCACCTTTCACATCAGTTTGTGGGCTGGGGTGGGTGAAACCCCGGCGCCGGGATCGCCGACGCCGGGGTCTACCCGGCTAGCTACTAGCTAGCGCTGACAACGTCCAGCAGTCGGAAGGCGTTGTCGTTCACCGAGTCGGAGCCGACCCGGTAGTAGGCGTACCAGCCACGCTGCCCGGTGGGGCGGTTGTTGCTGGTGCTGAACAGGTGAGGAATGAACTCCACCGTCATACCGACACGGTCGGCGATGACGAAGTTGGAGAAGTCACCGAACAGCAGGGCGTAGTTGTGAACCGCACCGGAGGTGCTGATGGTTCCGTCCATCGCCTCAGCCTCGAGAGCCGGCCGACCCAACAGCTGGGACGGACGATCCGCGCCAACCCGCTCCCACAGACCCGCGCCGCCGGCAGTGTCGAACTGGCGAATCTTGTTGTAGATCAGGTTGTTGGCAAGCCACGACGCCATCGGCCGATGCCGTGCCGGCAGGGCGCCCTGCACCGAGTACACATCCGCCAGGGCGAAGGTGTCATCAGCAGCCGCGTTCACGATGGACGAACCACCCGTGAGCGCGGTGATGATGCCGGTCGGCTGGCCCGAACCGGAGCCGGTGATGAACGCGGTGGCCTCGAGCTCGTCCTTGCCGAAGGCGAGGAGCTTGGCGACCTCGGCGGTCACGTTCTGCTCGTCGGCCAGCGCCTCAATGCTGATCGGCACGAAGCCGGCAGCCTTGTACACCGGGATCGACGGCTGAGCGAACGTGGTGGAGTCGTCGGAAACCTGGGCGGCTTCCGCATCCCACGACCACGACACCGAACCCGACGACACACCGTTCCACACGTCCCCGGTGGCGACCACAGAGCGGGCCACCGAGCGGATGTCGTTGCGCGAACCGGACGCCGTGATGATGACGGTCGGATCGAGCTGGAACGGAACGAGGTAGCCGCCCGCGTTGTCCGTGAGGGACATGGCGCGGAAATGCTCAGCCTCGTTGAGTGCGCGCACCTCGTCAGCCGACAGGGTGTGCTGCTGGTTGCGGGCCATCTTCGACCAGGCCCGCAGATAGGCGGGGCTGGAGGTGATCAGGCACTGGCGGGCCAGCTTGCTGTCCACGGTGTCGTAGGTTTCGAGAATGGTGGTCGCGGCCTGCCGAACAGCGTCAGAGGTGCCGGCCATCTTCTCGATGGCGGACAGGGCGCGGGCACGCAGCTCGCCGGCAACCTCACCGGACTCGCGGCCGAAGGTACGGACCTCCGACAAATCCCACGGGTTACGGAAACGGCAGTCCTCCACCGAATCCGGCTCGAGGATCGCGTCCCGGTCGTAGTCGCTGCGCGAACCCTGCGAGGAACCGGCTTCGACGCGAATCCGACGGCCCTTCTGCGGGGCGGTGCTACGAACCTTAGCCAACTCGGCGGCAACCTCGAGGCGTTCGACGTGCTGCTCCAACTGGCGGAACTCGTCGGCCAGCCCGTCGAACTCGCTGCGGTCCTCCGCAACGATCTCGTCCTGCTCGCCGATCTCTTCCATGCGCGCATGAATCTCTTCCATGCGCTTCACAGCCTGGCTGTGAGTGAGGGTAGGGGCGGACTTCCGCTCCTCCTGAATGTCGTCAGACATGACAACGTCCTTTCTTCCAACTGGTATCGCCCCGAAACCCAGCCGGGTTCGGGGTGTTCATGCGGGTGAACTACCTGCTGCGGCGCAGCAGATGGTCGCGCTGATTCCGCAACACCAGGTCGATGTCTCGGAGTCCACGCGGCTTCGACGGGCGCTCACCTACAGCAGTTGTGGATCGCTGCGCGTCGTCGGACGAATCAGCGTGCTCAACTACCGGATCGGTGTCTCGCTGCGCTTCATCGACCACTTGGGCTGAAGTTTCTTCTTCGGCTGCGTCACGGTCAGCCATGTCGGCCACAATCATTGCCTCGGCCAGGATTCGCCGCTGCTCCGCGTCACCACGCCGCAACGCACCCAGATCAATCACCGACCGGGTGGATACCGACGTGTCCGCGTAGGCGGGCCACACCACTGGTCCCATCTCGGGCACCTTCACCTGGCGTAGCGTGCGGATCGGCAGTTCTTCCTCCGGGTGATCCATCGCGCGCGCCAACTCGTTGATCAGGGCACGCTCATCACGAATCGGGCTGCCATCGGCGCGGGTCCATGCTTCCTGCACCACACCAAACCGGAACGACATACCGTTGATCGCTTCGGCCTCAATGGCCTGGCGCACAAGGTCAACCAGCGGATGATTCAGGAACCGGCCAACAATGTGGGCGCCGCCCTCCGGGGCCAAAACCGGATCAACCTCCTCCGCGATGCGTTCCAGCTTCGCAATCGGAATCGACCCAATCGACGGATGCCGGCCATGATCAAACTGAATCTTCGGCGGCGTTTCCTTGAACGACCTTTTCATCGCACCGGGCGCGATCTGCTCACGGAACCGGCCCTCATACGAGTCGATCACCGTCATGCGGTTAAACACCGCACCCCAACCATCAAGTGTCATGCCGTCACCCGTGGCCGCGTCCCGAACAATCGAGAACGGCGCCTCACGCACACCCTCAGCCGGCGGCATCACCGAACGCTCACTGCTTGCCATTAGCACCTCCAGTGCCGTTGTTATCGGCCGGTGGAGGGCTGGTTCCCGGCGGTTGTAGCTGCACACTCGTCATACCCGTGTGATCAAGCAGGCCAATAAAGTCATCAGCATCCACGGCGGCCACCGAAGACTCCGGGGTGAACCCCGACGCAATCAACGAACTGATCGTCGCGGCCCGAACCTGCTGAATATTGGCTGCATCCGCCTCATCCTCACGCAGAAACGGAACATCGGTGGCGTCATACCACAGGCGCGAACCAGGATCGGGTGGCGGCACAATCCGCTGCAACGTGCCAGCCAGGTTCTGCCACAACGGATGCGCAGTACCATCCGCCAACCGTCGGCGGGCTTGTGCGTAGTTGGAGTAGGTGGACGAATCCAAACCCTTCGCCAACCCTACAATCACCGGAGGAACACCCGCCGCAGCGGCGATCCGAACCTCGCCGCCCTCACGCACCCCGGCGAAATCAATCTCCCGCAAATTCGAGCCCACCGCGGTCGCATCCGCACCCGGATACAAATTCAGGTTCTTCCAAGCGTTATCCGCACCGCCATGCTTCGACGCGACTTCCTCCGACCACTTCTTGATCGCCTCAGGGTCGGCCAGCGGATTGTGCTTGATCACCAGGTTGACAGTGGCGCCGTTGTCGAAAAACTTGCCCTGATGCCGCGTCATCGCCTGATCCGCATGAATCTCACGAATGATCGGCGTCAACCACGACATGCCGCGATAAGTGGCGAGCGGATCAGGGATGGGGGCGAAGTGCGCCACCTCATCAGCCAGGAACGCGGTCGGTTCCTTCTCCGCGCCGCGGCCGCCCTCCCAATACAGGTAGCCCACCTTGCGCCACCCCACCTGGCCGCGACCATCCGGCATCATGCGGTCCTCAACCAGAATGTCCACCCAATCCGGGCGCATCACCACCAGCTCGCCGTTAATCAACGCCACATAAGCATTGCCGGCCAAATCGGCGTGCTGAATCATCGTGGACAACAAATCCTGGGTAGTGCCGCCCACCCACGGCTGCTCGAGGATCGCCAAATCCGCCGACCCGAACGTGTCACTAGGTTTACCGTTGCGTAGCCGCTGCCACCGGAACCGCACCGTCGAAAACAACAACTGGCGCACCATCATGCACGCGAACACCACACCGTTCGCCTGATACGCGCCCGACGCCAACCCCACAAAATTATTGGGCGCCATCTCCGTCGCCCGCCCCGCCAACGTCTGCTGAACACCCGACGTCAACGGCCCACCCAACGAATAACCCATACCGTTGAACGAAAACTGGTTCAACAACGAGGCATACCCGTCCAGGGTCATCCGCTCCGGCTGCCGACCAGAAAGCCGGTCGATAAGTCTCATGTTCCACCCTCACGCAGCAGCACCCACGCCGAGCCGACAGCAGAACCACCCAGCAAGCCACCAGCCGCGATCAACGCCCAACCAGCGCCGAACAACACCGAAACACCAGCGACCACAAGCCCAACGGCCACCGCAACCACCGCAACGGTGGCGGTGAACACAATCTGGGAAGCAGTCATGTATAGAAACTCCAAACCTCGATAGGGGCCTGCCGGCCATGCACCATCAGCCCATGCAAAGCCAACGTCACAGCAACAAGCTGAGTAATGTCACTCGCGGCGTCCTTACGGTCCCACGCCCACGCATCAGCAAGATCACGCTTCTTACCGGCACACACCGACGCCGCCAACGCAGGCGAACCAAGATGCCGCAACTCGTCCTCATTCACCGCGGCAACAAACCGGGCACACGCATTCGCCATCTGCACAGCGTTCGTCGTCTGCACCTCGACACCCAACGCCGCAATATCCTCAATCAAACCGCCCGCCTCCGAACGGTGATCAATCACCAGGGCACACGGATTCCACCTGTCAACAAGCTCTTTCACGCGGGCCGGAATCCACCCCAACCCCGGCAACGACGTGACATCCGAACCGCTCACAGCGGGGATCACACCCACATGAATCTTGCCGTCCGGGCGATACCCCGCCACACCGATAGCGGCCTGCGTCTGCCCACGATTCACATACAGGCCGAACGACACCGGATCATTCGGCACCGAATGCGTGTCCTTCAACGACGCCCACTTCTCCGGGCTGATGACACCGCCACCAACCACCGGCCAAATACCGAGAGCCTCACGCGACCACGACTCGTCATCAGGAATGTTCTCCCGCATCCGCAGCATCGACTCCAGCGGAGTCCGCGCCGGGAACGACGGATTCGCCTTCGCCCACTGCTTCCGGTCATCCAAATCCGCATCCGGGTCCGCCGAAAGCTCCACATACATCTGATGCTTCGCCTTGCCCGACACAGCCTGCTCACGCTTCGCCGTGAACGCCTCACCAGGATCAGTCGGGCGCGGCGGCGTACCGATGAAGAAGATCAAACCACCGTGCGGGTTACGGGCCTGGTTCGTCGCCGGCACCATATCCTCAAGCGCCTTAATCGTCAGAATCTGCGCCTCATCAAAGACTTCAACATCAATGGCGTCCATACCGCGACCAAACCCCTGCTCGCGGGCACCGAACATGATGATGCTGCCGTTACGGAAACGAATCTCCTGCTCACCATTCGCGGTACGAATACCGTTCGGCGCCAAATACGGCTCAATCCCCCGGCGCTTCACCATCGCCTGCATCGACCGGAACGTGTTCGTCGTCGTCCTGTTATGGTGCGAAGTCCACACCGCCCGGAACTGCGGAAACTCCAAACACAAACCGATCAGCAGATTACCGACCGTGAACGTCTTCCCCACCTGGCGCGGAATCGACGCGACCACACCACCAATCGTGGCCGCCCACTTACCATCCCGACGGAACCCCAACGCCGCCGTCGCGAAACCACGCTGCCACACATCGAAGAACACCTCTGCGTCAGCCAGCCGGCGCTCCACCAGCGGCCACACAGAACCAGCAATCCCATCCGGGATCACCAGATGGCGGGCAACCTCAGATAGCCGTGGAGTCGTAATCTGTGCTGATCGGGTCATTGCTCGTCGCCTGCCCGGACTCAATCGCATCAATCGCGGCGATGTCGCGGGCAATGTCCTGCAAGCGTTTCGTCAACGACGCCAAATCCCGCGGCGGGCAATCAGGCTTCGACACCGTCTCCGCAATCCGGTCCCGCAT
>ERZ724522.101-NODE-101-length-49524-cov-28.419980_pt1 | contig 49524 bp, 68 predicted proteins | sample MGYA00376055_ERZ724522 | MGnify/ENA primary metagenome ERZ724522 (study PRJEB28724, sample SAMN07190884) | wastewater metagenome | isolation source: effluent of sewage treatment plant in Hong Hong | place: Hong Kong | collected 2016-03-17 ... | reverse complement strand
TGGCGGAACCTCGAACGGCCCGGCCGACCGCTCCGGAGGACCCGACCGGCCCCCGCAGACCCTATAAAACAAGGGGTTTTTTGATGCAGCCGCATCGCGATTCTCGGTGTTTTCTGCGATTTTGACCCCGTTTTCACCTCAAAAACCCCTCATTTTTCCCGTGGTTTTTGCACGATCATGCAGCGTTTTGGCTCAAAAAGCACGGCGTTTTTCGCTGTTTTGCGTGCACTTTCGGCTCGCAATAGTGCGTTTCCCTCGGCGTTTTTGCATCGCTTTCGCTGGCGATGCTGCGTAATCCCCGGGGTTTATTGCGGCCATTGGCCGAGTTTGACGCTGAAATCGTGGGTTTCCCTCGTGTTCTAGTGAGGCGATTCTCGCTCTCGTGTGCAAAAGCCTCGTGTTTTACAGCGTCTCCATTCGCTCATTCGACGTGTTTTGGACGTCGTAAGTCCTTGCCCCTCGTGCCCACCAACTCGCCGAATCGGCGCGTTGAGCTCAGTTCCCTCCGACCTTCACGGTGCATGGTGCGGAAAGCGTGTCGCCATCCACGGTTAACACCTTCACACGCACGCGGTCGTTCTGGCCTGCTACACCTCCGGTGATGTGGAACTTCACGCCGGCATTCATCCACAGTTCGGCGTTATCGACATCGTCGAACGCTGTGCTGTCGATAGTCTCTTCGTGTCCATCGTCGATGAGCGTGATCGATACGATGCCGCCTTGGTCGGCTGGCTTGATGGCATCACCTGTTTTGAGCACGGCTCGGAAGTCGGCTAGCACCTCGATCTCTTCGTCGACGTCCTTCGGTACTGCGGCCACGGCTTGCATCTTGCCGTCTTGCCGCTTGATCGTGAACGTGCGGTTCGAGGGGAAGCCGGTTGATGTGCCGATCGAGAGCGAGGCGAGGATTAGCGACCGCTCGCTCTCGGTAAACGACCCGGAGCCAGCCGCCTCGCTCACTGGCACGTCAAGGTTATCTAGATTATCGAGTTTATTGGCCCGCGCGTTCGAGAGCCGCCCAGTGAGCGTGCCGGCGTCGGCAGCTGCGGAGAGCGCGGCCGCACTGCCATCGCCAATCTCGTCGACTTCCGCCGTGCCGCTCCAGGCGTAGCCGTTCACGGTGAACTCGGCCGTCTGGGCGACGGACGCCGATGGGTTGGTGTAATCGCCATGGAGAATCCGCAATGTGTACTTCCCGGCCGTCAGTCCTGCTGATACGAAGTCGCTTTCGCGGATCGTGTACACGCCGATGTCGAGGCCGGTGCCCTCGTCGAGCCGGGCTGTCTTACCGCTCGTACCGACGGCTAGGGCGAACACGTCTGCCTGCCCCGAATCGAGTTCGAACTTATTTACGGCTGCGTGGGAAGTGGCGCAGTACAGAGTCGCGATTAGGATCGCGCAGAGATATTTCGTTTTGAACATTGCTTGCCCCTTTGTTATTGCGGCGTGACAGTAACGGCCGCGCCATCGAGCTCCACCCAATAGCGAATACTGAGCGTGGTTTGCGTGAGCGAACTGACCGCGTTGGCGCGGATGTTCACGGCGTTCGTCGGTGACGTGTCGGTATCGAATGACACCGTGAGCGTGCCCGTGCTCGCGGCAACCGATTCATTGACGACTGTTCCCAGGCCGGCTGTTTCAGTGCCTGCTTTGTTGACCAGTGAGAAGTTCACGAGCCCGCTGCGCGTCTGATAATCGGTGCCATCGTTGGCGATGATCGTGTAATGGATTCGCCCCCCGACGTGCGTCCCGCTGGCCACAGCCACCTGCACGAAGGCTGTAGCTGAACTCTCGGTGAGCGCCTTTGTTTGGGCAGCAGATGAGCCTGCCGCGCTAACGCTTGCTATAACGCTGCCGCTGCTGTCTCGCCATTCCGTGATAGTTCCCGTTTGGCTGCTGGCCGCGTAGACAATCAATGACGGCTTGGCAGATTGAGGGTTGTCGATGATGACAGACGCATCGCCGTTATTTCCCTTCGCAGACGCTGAAGACGTGGGGTTGATCTGCATGTTGCCCTTGAGCTGCAAACCCCACCACGATTGGACAACGGCTTGGCTGCTGGAAATGGGAAACAGCCCCAAATCACTGCCCATCGTCCACTTGGTGCCGCCGGTGGTGATGCCCTGCGAAATGACAAGCTGCCCACCCTTGCTGATGCTCGCCTTGCTGCTGCCGCCAATTTGCCAATCCTGCAGCAGAGAACCGCTCGCGCTCGCCGTGTCGGTTACGTTGAGTCGTTGTCCCGTGAACGTGGTCCCGCTGGCGTTCCAAGTCTGCGTGGCATCAAGCAGCGGCGAGCTGGTGGTGATCGTGCCGCCCGTGGCAGTGATGCCCTTTACGGTCGGCGCGGTGAGCGGATCTAGCACTGGCTTCGGGAACGGAATATCACGCACTCCAGCCGGCCGCACCGATGGCAGAGGGAACGGATATTTCTTGCGTGGATGCTCCCAGCCCGCATTCGTGATGCCGCTCTTTTGAATCTGCGTCGAACCCTGCGTCCAGTTGATTGCGGTCCCCGCACTCGTCTTGAATCCATCATCCGGCGCAAAGCAGGCCATCACGTAGGACGTCGTGCCGTTCGGTTCCTGTACTTCCACAATCGGCGTGTGGGTTTTGAGTGATGTCCCTTCCGCAATGTCGGCCGCGAACGTGCCGACGTAAGCACCAGTCAGTAGGTTCCAATACACGTAAGAATTGTTCGCAACCGTCCCGCCCGTCGTCATCACCTTGGATGTCGCGACCCACGTCCCGCCGATCTTGGCAATCTTAGGTCCCTCGGCATTGAAGCTCGTGTACTGCGAATCCTGCGTGATGTGATCGAGGTCTGGCCCCGAGCCAAAGCAAATGTTCCAGGCTGTGTTTGTGGATGGCGTGCTCGCGTTGCCGCGGGCGTAAGTACAACGCAGCGTGCCGTTGATCCGCACAAAATCAAAATCGTAAAACAGCTTGTCGTTCGCGCTGCCGCTCACGGTGAGACTAACCGCCGTCGGGTTCGGCAAGATGTGAACCCCGTGCAGAATGTCGCCTTTGTACGTGTTGTATTTCACGCGCACCGCGCCATCATCGTCGCTCGAACCGTAGGTCGAATGCGTGGCGTACCAGACGTTATTGATGTCGTCGAATCGCAGACAGTACACGTGCTGGCCGTAAATCTTGCCCAGCGTGGTGTCCTGCTGCAGCAGCGTGCCCGTCTGCCGCACTTCTCCCGTGTACGGGTTCACGGCCAAAATCACTGAGTGAAAATGCACCCATTCGTTCGAGCCTGGGTTGCTCGATAGACCACTACTGGTCGCGGTGAAATAGTACTCGTCGCCGATCCGCAGCGGCGTACCATCGAGATACCGCACGGCCGTGTGATTCGCGTAGCCAATCGTGCCGAACTGCGAATGACACCAGCGGCTAACACTCACGCCCGTGCCGCTGTCGGTCTGCAAAACGAGGTACGGGAAAAGCGTCGAATAGTTGGCGTACACTCGCATGTCGAAGTCTGAGTTCGTCGGCGTTACGCCGTGACATACCGGGTTCGGGTTGCCGCCGACGCCGGCTGCCCAGGCCGACAAGTATTTGCCCGTCCATACGGCATAGATGCGCGTCGGCGCGCCGGTGAGTGTCACCGTCACTAGGTCGCTCGTGACGTTGGAGATTGTCTTGCGAATCTTGAACGCTTTATTGACCGCGTTGTACTCAACCCAATACTTATCGTTGTTGCCCGTGCTGTAGGTGACGCCCACGCCCACGATGGCGTTTGTGGTGGCTACGCCGGTTGGATTCTCAACGTCGGCGCTCAACGCCATGTAGGGGCTCTTAATTGGCCCCAGCATTCGCCAGGCAGCAGCGGTGCCGCCCGTGTAAGACAGGCGGCCATTGCTGTTGGCAATCGTGCCGCTGCCGGTATTGAACATGTTGGTATAGACGCCGCCATTGTTGTTGGCGGCGAAGTTTTCCTCCTGAATGCGCTCGTATTCCAGCACAATGTCCCGGCGCTTCGCGATTGTGCTGAACGTCATCGCGCTTAACTGCGTCGTGCCGCTCTGCTGGACGTTGAGAATCCGCGTGGACTCGCGGTTCTTGGTAATCGACGCCTGGCCGAACGCGAGCGGCGCTGTTGCCAGCCCAAGAATCGCAACGACTACGGCAATATAGATGCGTGATTTCACTTCTGGCCTCCGCTCGAATACTTGAATCGCCGCAGGTCGATATCGATGTCGGCGTATTTAGTCGCGCCCTGCAGAGCCACGATCGGCTGTTTCGCGAGTTGATTGTCGTCGCCAATTTGGCCGTCAATCCGTACTGTTCCGACGTACGTTTTGTGTCGCAGCGGCACTAAGCCCCTCACCGCGCCATCCACCTGCAGGCCGTGGATTTCGTACTTGGCCGAATATTCGTTCATGCGGTCGATGTCGAGGAGGATGCGATCGTGGCTCTCCCCCAAGTAAATGCCCCATACGAACAACGACCCGCCCGCTGGCTTGCCGCCGTTCTCAAATTTGAACACGGTTTCGTAACCTTCGCGGCAATCGAAGCCGTAGAGCCAGTGCGGACAACTCTGAAATCCTTCCACCCAATACGGAATCCGCACGTTGTGCATGAGAAGCCCGAAGTGCTTCATCAAGTCGGCGTGATTGTTATCCGGCTCGCGCAGGCAGTGAATGCCCACGTTGCACTGCACGATCGCCAATTGGTCCGTGACAAGATTGCCGCTCGGCGGGTTTTTGTGGGCGCTCACCAGAATGCCGTGACCGGCAACTGATTGGTAATCGTTCGTGAGTGGACCGCCGCAGAGGATGATTCGGCTTATCCGTCCTCCCGTGCCGTGGTAGTCGACCATCGGCTGACCTTCGTCGCCGGCCCACACGATGCGCGTGCAGCCGATGACTCCGGTCGATAGCGCGTAGGTGTAACCGCCCGAGCCTTCCAACGCGCCGCCGGTCCACTGTGGCCACACGATCGGCGTCTTGATGTAGTAATTGCTGAGTGTGCCGGCCGGGACCGTTTTCACCCGGCGTGTGGCCTGGGCTTCCAAAATCTGTGTTAACACCGGCCCGTTGTCGAACGTCGGATCGTCGGGGATGGCTCCGCAGTCTTCCCACGTGCGCGGATACTTCGGCAGGTCTGGGCGAAGCTCTTGCGGCCTGTTAGCGGTCTTTGCTGTCATTGTCTCGTTCCTCAAACCGCTGGCGCATCCACTTGATGTCGGTTCGCATTTCGATGATCGCGTCTTTCAACTCGGCGTGTTCCTTCTGTCGTCGGCTGATCCGCCGGTGCAGCAATTGGTTCTCGGCTCGCAGTTCGTCGATCACCTTGACCAAGGATTCACCTATGGGCCCTTTGCCGGCTATCTCACAGTGCGTTCGCTGCAATCCGAATTCTTTGTCGGCCGCTCGCAACTCCTGCTCGTGGCGCAGCAGCATGGCGATGTGTTCGCGATAGTTGCGATACAGCAAGCCGGCAATGCCGGTGAGCAGAAACCCGCTCGCCGACAACACCAGCTCCGCCAAGCGGATCACCCAATCCGGTATCCATCCTTCCGACCCGTCCACGCATACTGCCCCTCATGCCAATTACCGAGCACGCTTGCGCTCGGTGTACCACTGTTTCACTGCCCGGGCTGCGACTACCAACAGTCCAGCGCCGACGCCCCACCAGCCACCGCGCGATTCCATCGTCGTGACGAGTTGCGCGCCATGCTCAGCGGCCAGCATCGCCAGCACGGGCATCAACCAATCCAGGATTCTCCACGCTCGTGCGCTCATGTTACTTCCGCGGTGGTATATTCCACTTCTTGTTGAAGCTCTTCAGTGTCCGGCTCGCGAACGTCCGGTCGGCGTAGCTGAACACTGGCGTTTGCCGATGCTCTTTGTTCGGCAGCATCTTTTTCACGGCGTTCGCCAAGCTGATGAACGTCGTGTTTTCCTTCCGCTCGTCAAAGGCCTCAATGAGCGCGTTTGTGAATGCGCCGCCATTGCCGGTCGAGTCGGCTGTCTCGTCGCCTTTGCAGGCCAGATAGCGCACGCGGGGTTTGGCCGGCATGCGGCTGGGGATTTCGATATCACGCGGCCAGAAGACATGGCTCGCCGGCACGGTGCGGGGACGGCTCTTGACGCGAGCGCGGGGCAGACCTCCCGAAAAACACGAGTCGCAGATTAGCACCGCGTTTTCGAGGTCGGCCAGCAGCTGGCGCAACTCGAACTCGTACAGAACGACGCCATCGTTGCACACGATGCCTTGCACTTCCTTGCCGTCGATCGTGTCGCTCGTGCCGTGTCCGCTGAATGAGACGATCGGTACGTCTCCGGGGCGCAGCTCGGTGTAGAACTTGCGAAAGGCAGCTCCGACACCCTTGCGAGAAGCCTTCTTGTTGAGCAGGCAGCGGCCGCTCGCAAAGCAGGGCTCGAGCGTGGCTGCCAAGTTCTCACTGTCCAAATCGCAGTCGGGGAGCTCGTACGACTCGCCAGGGTAATTGCAGCCGATGAATAATCCGCGAATCGCCATGCTACTTCCCCAATTCTGCGCCCTTGCGTGTGCTGGCATGTTTCAGCCGCACTTGGCGCTCGCTCTCTGATTCCTGCGATCCATCGAGCCAGATCTCACCGATCACGCGTCCGAACGTGAACAGGTCCGATACACTGCTACCGGTGATCGGGATGAACAAGCGGCCGCTCTTGCCCTCGGCCAACTTCGCGCTCTCCGTCGCTTCCCTGCCGCCCGGCTGATTCACTTCCGGCGCCCAACAGTTGCGATAGCGCACCTGAACATGCAGATGAATCACGACGTCGGTTGCAGTATCCCCATCATGAACTTTCACGACAGTCGCCGGCACACAAATGCCAAGCGGCGGCGCCTCGGCTTGCACCGAAAGCGCCACCGCCGCTAGCAACCACATCGCTAAAAGACTGCGGGTCATAGTTCCTTGGAATGACATTGACGAATTTAAGGCACCAGCAACGACTACTTGCCGGCGGGTCGCTTATCGAGTCCTTTTTCCGCGAGCATCGCTGTTACGTCCTCGACGTGCAGGCAATCGCAGAGGCACGCACTGACGAACGACTTGCTTCTGTCGTTGGCGATTATGCCGTTGCAGTAGTCATTGCCAGGCGTTGCCTTGATTAGTACGCCAGCGTCGATGATTTTCCCGTCACCGCCCAACTGGATAACTTCGTCGCCATTTTTTGCTTGCCGTCCGTTTCGATAGTGCATTTCAAAAGTCCTTTGATTGGTGAGTTGAGTGTGTGATTGTTCCTTGGAAACCCCAACGCCGTGGCGCTCCAGATGTTTCACCGGAGCGCCACGGCCAGGCTACGCGACGACAGTAGAGTGTGCAGTTACTTGCGCCGCCGAGCGGCCGAGCTGTTCACCGGCGCTTGCGGCCACGCGGCCGGTTCTTCGACCGCCTCGGGAAAGTCGCCGGTCTGGCTGGCCAGACCATCGGCCACGTCGCGGATGGCGGTGATCTTGCGGCCAGCCGTCTCGAACTTCGACTTCGTGTCTTCGAGGGCGGCGTTGTACGCTCGCGTGGCAGCGACCAATGCGGCGTGTTTCGTTTCGAGGTCGAGCATCGCCGCATTGGCGGCATCTGCTGCAACCACGGCATCGTTGTTTGCGCTTTCGAGCGCGTCGGTATCGATTCGCATTTCGTATCTCACTTGCTTAAGAGGGAAAATCAAGTTCGGTGATCGTGTCCGTGTCCACGCCGGCGGATTGCGCTGGCGGCTTCAGCCAATCGTGGATGATGTAACCTCCGCCCGCTCCGGCCGCCGTCCCCAGCAGCACGCCGCCGATCAGGAGGGGCCACCATTTACTTTTTTTTTGAGTTGTCCCAGAATCCGTTGCCGGCGCTGGCTCGGCGGGCGTCGTCGCATTCGTCGGCTCGGTCGTTGCTGGTGGAGCGATGGCCACAGGTGGCGCAGGATAGTTGTGCACGTGGTGCTCGTGATATTCGTTGCCGATGTTAACGCCCATTTCGTCTTCATCCCCTGCGGGCGCGTTGAGGTCGTTTACGTCTGCTGTCGCGGCGAATGTCTGCAGGCGCTCCGCAGCGTGCAGGTTTCGGTTCACGCGATCGATCATGATGCCTTCGTGCGCCAAGTGCCGCAGGAACACGAGACGCTTGGCCTTCGTGATGTCATCACGCTCCGGGATTGGTTCCGTTTCCACTGTGGACATCGAGCTCTCCCAAGGCGTCCGCGTACATCCGATCGATCAAGTCGTGCAGGCGAGTGAACTTGCCGCCGTTCTGGAAATCACGAACGTCCGCCAGATATGCCATGTCCATCGCGATCGACGTGCGAACACATCGTTCGTGGGCATCGGCAGCACGCTCGCTAATTTCTTGAAGCGTTGGCACCGTTTGCACTCCGCAGCGACCGCGAGACTTGCTCTTTCACTTCCAGTTGCGAGCGAAGTCGGTTGATCTCTTCCTGCAGTCCGGCTGCAATCTGTCGGCCCACTTCCGCGTTGCGATAGGCCTCGTTTCGATAGTTGTCCCGTTCAGCAATGGCAGTCGCGAGCTGGGCTTTGAGGTCGTCCAACTCGCGCTGCCGATAGGCTTCAACCTGTGCGCGAAGTTTGTCGACTTCGGCTTGTAGGTCTGCGTCAGCCATTACTTACCGGCTTCGGCTCCAGCGAGAGGAATGCCCGACTGTCCGCTACGGCTGGTGACCTCGCGAACACCGAGACTTTGCACGAGCGAGACCATCTTGCGGTCCATCTCGTAGCTGAGGTCGAGGACCTTCGAATAGGTCGTGACGTGCTCGGCGTGGATCGTGCCGGCGGCGCTCAGCCGCGCGAGCGACTGTTCATGGATTTCGGCAGGTACTGTTGCGGTGGCCATGGTGGCTCCTTGGGGTGAAATTACTTAACGCCTTTGGAATGCTGGATGAACTTCAATGGTTGATCCAACGGAACAGCTTGGGATTTCTGGGTGCCATCGAGCAGCGTGATGCTGGCGCGAACGGGCGGGATATCGAGCTTGCCGCCAACGGGCACGGTTACGCTCGATGCTGCGTTGCCGTTTCCGTCGAGATAGTTGACGGTGGTCGGCGGAAGTTTCTTGGTGACCTCGGCCACGATCGCGTTGATCGTTTGCTCGTTGTGGTTGTTCTCGTTGATGCGCTGTTCGACCTTCGCCCATACGGCTTCGACGATCACATTCACGTCGGCATCTTTGCCCGGTGCGCCGGACTCGCCCTTGTCGCCCTTATCGCCTTTCGGGCCGGCCGGACCCTGCGGGCCTGCGATACCAGCAGGGCCAGCCGTGCCCGTTACAGGTGGACGAGTGGCAGGCTGTTGTGCGGGTGGCTGTTGACTAACGGGCGGGCGCAGCGGCGGAAGTTGCGGCTGCACGACTGCTGGCGGCATTACCATTTGGGGAGGCGCGTTGTCGCACACCCGCACACAGTTGCCGTATTGATCGCGGACCCAACGGCAGCCAACTTCCTTGATGCCGAGCCGGCCGACTTCGGCATGCACGGCGCGAAGGCCGGTGCCGATCGTCTCTTGGGTGTCGGTGGCCACCGTAACGCCGATGAGTTCACCGCTCCTGTTAAAGATTCCGCCGCCACTGTCGGCCTCGATCGATGCGCCGTTGATTTCGATGTTCGCCGGACCATCGTAGCGGTTGAGCGACCGGACGCTGCCTTGATAAACGCCGAACATGCCGATGCGTGTCGTTGCTTCGTTCAGCTGCGGATCATACTTGGCGATTGTCGCCACAGCCGGCGGGTTCACCAGCACTTGCACGAGCGCGATGTCGGGATTGCTCTGCCACGTTTGCAGCCAGCCATCCGCCGTCGTGCCATCGTGAAACGAGACTCGAATTCCGCACCGACCTGCGCAGTCGCGGAACAAGTGGCCGGCCGTCACGATGAGGCATTTGCCCGGCTGGGCATCGATCACCGTCCCGCTGCCGACTCCCGACGTGCTGCCGTTCTCGACCGTGCGCAGCACCACTGAGGCATCGAGCGGAGATTGCGCCTTGGCACTGACTGCCAAACAAGCGGCAAACAGAATGGCAGCTAATCGGTTCATTGTTGCGGAGCCGCTTGCTGGGGTGGGGCGATTGGCGGCGGGGACGGCCAACGCGCCGAATCGGCGCGTTGGACTGGGTAAAAGTAATAACGGGGGCCGAATAGCGCATTACCAACGCGCGTCGGCCGCGGTACCGGCATCCAGTAGCCCGGCATCACAACCGGCTGGTAACCGACCACCGCGTATTGCACGGGCGGTGCGTACACCACCGGCTGGCCGTGGGCCCGCGGTGCGGCAATAAGCAAGGCCATGCACGCGGCCACGTAGAGCAGGAAGCAAATGACGAGTTCGAGCGGGGTGCGTTTCATGGCTCACTACTCCGGGCACGGTTCGGGAAGCACTTGGGTTGGTGTGGCGAGTTGCGATTCGGCGGCCTCGATGCGTTTTTCTTGGCTCCAGTTCGTTCCCATTTGCCACACCAAGGCGGCAATCATTACGGCGTTGAACACCATCTGGCAGCCGGTGTCGATCAAATACTGTCGCTTCGATATCGGGTAATTCACCATACGATGAACGGATGGCCGACAAGTCCGAGCAGGAAGTTCACGAGTATGATCACAACGGCCAGCACGAGGATCACTCGCGCGACCTTGTTGATTGGTTCGGGCAAACCGATGTAGTCGATCGTCCAGACCAGCAGCCAGAAGATCACGCCGACGACGATCAGCGTGAGAATCGACGACAACAGAGCTTGGCCGTTGATGACTGCTAGAAGGTTCATTGCTTAATCACTTCCACGCTCGGCGCAGCAACCACACGAACAATGGGATGCTGTTTGTTGTGCCGCCACGCCAGCCATCCGAACTGCCGCACCCGGCGGTAGATCAACCAGCGGACATCCACCGGCACACCGTCGTATTCGAGAATCGTTTCCATGATCGCGTCCGCCACTACTCGGCTGATCTTCTGGGCGCGATAAAGCTTGTCGTGAACACACATTGCCCGGGCATGCAGGCCCATGTGCTGCATGTACGGCAGCAGCCGCAGTGTGTAGAGCACCAAGAGCGCGATGGGCAGCGTTAGCCACGCAATGGGGACAAACGGCACAAGGGCAACGCTCAGCAGCCACGGCACGATCGGCAGCCAGGTTGGAATGCTGGCCCCGTCCCACTTGAAGCCCTTTTCGAGCGTCACCGTGACAATGCCGTTGCTGTACACAACCTCCTGCGCAAGTTCGTACGGATTGAGCGGGTCCGAGAAGTCGATGATGACCGGCAAGCCGCGCGCGGGAGCAAAGCACTGTTCGGCACTCTTGGCATCCTGAACTTGCTGCTGCACAACGGTCGACATGGAAGGCTCCGCAGAACACGAGCACGATTAAGGCGATGGTTTTCATAGGTGCAAATAAAAAACGCCGTCGAATTCGCACCCATGAAGCTGGGTAGGAACTCGACGGCGCTTATCAGCTTGGCCCGTCAAAATTTAGGTTGTTCGCCCGGCATTATGCGCCTGGGTCGGAACGGATGTCAACGATTGCGCCGCAATTATTTCCTTCGGCGGCTGGAAAGTCACGTTCGTCGTGTTGCCGTGTTCATCCACGGATACTTCGAATACCAGTGTCCGCCGTTGGCGCAAACCCTTCTGACGTTCAATCCGAGTGCGGATGAACTCCCAGGTTGCTTCGTCGGTGATGGGCGGTCGGAATGTCATCGATTACAACTCGCCTTGCTTCGAACGCTCTTGCTTACGAATCACTTGGCTCAATCGTGCTGCGTCAAACCACGTGAAGCTAAGCTCTGGATTCGACGCGCACCGCCCCAGCTGTCGCAGTACGTCCGCTCGCTGCGCATCCTTGTAAGTGAAAAGATAGTATTCCTTGCCTTTTCTCAGCGTGAGTACGTTCATGTCATCGGCTGACTTGCGGTTCATGTCTGGTGCTCCCTGCGGTTTCAACGCGCCGATTCGGCGCCTTCGACGTACTCAAACTCGATCCGATTGACGACTTGCGACGGCTCTACCTTCATATACCCACAGAACATTTCGACGAACTGCCGGCCGGTCATCTGCGGAAAGCCTTCTCGCTTCGCCTCCACACGCCCGTAGCCGTATGAGAGCATCTTGTCCAACCGCTCCGACCGATTCGACTTGCAGCGGCACAGCTTCAGTCGCTTGATCTTCTCGCCCTTCTTGAGCCCTTGCCCCTTCTCGACCATCCAGAACAGTTCCCCGGGCTTTAGCTTGGCCCAGCCGAGCCGGCGCGTAACATCCTTGGTCTCATCGAGCACTTGCTGCTGTGTGTAGAAACAACTCAGCCAGTCGCTGTGCAGCGTGTTCGAGCACCCGCACACCGCCAAGGAACCTGTCACGCTTTATCGCATCCCTCACTTGACGCGAGTGCTGCGATACTTCGTCCGTTCCACGAACCGAGTAAGCGAGTAGCGACGCGAACGGTAAATCAGAAGGGAACTGCATCGGCTGCAAAAGACGCCGAGCGTTGGGGCAACTCTGAGAGGAAGTCCTCCAGGCTCTCGTCGGAAAGAACTTGGGCCCCGTAGTTCATCATCTCGGCCGGCCACGTGAGCTTCGCGTTCTCGACAACAGAACGTGCGATGTAAAGGCCGCGGCCAAGCCGCAGTGCTTCCCAACCTTGATGGAGCGAGCCGCTCGAATCCGACGCTTCCATGATCACGGTGGCGTCTGAAATCAGGGCCATCGTTCGATTGCGTTGCGGAAAGTTCGCGGGCTTCGTTGGATAGCCGATTGGAAATTGTGAGACGAGCAAATGCTCTTCCATAATGCGGTTCTGAAGAGCCGCATTCTTTCGCGGGTAGGCTTCGTCGAGCGGCGTGCCTATCACGCCGATTGTCCGACCGCCTGCATCGAGTGTCGCTGTGTGAGCTGCGGTGTCGATGCCTTCTGCGAGACCGCTTACGACCACAATGCCGCGGTCGACCAAAAGCTTCGCGAGTTTGCGGGCCCGAGCGAGCCCGTCGCTACTCGCTTTACGGGAGCCAACAATTGCCACCCGCCCGCCGTCGCGAAGTACACCGACGTCGCCGGCGATGAACAATCTCGCCGGAGCGTTCTTCTGCTCCACGTCGTTTAGTGGACCGAGGAGCTCTTCAGCGGTGACTTCGCGGACATCCATGATGCTGTGCAATCGCTCAGAAAATTATTCGTTGCCGGCCCAATCATACCCGAAGCTCTGTGCCCTCCGCCAATCCAATCTCGCGGAGTACGCCATTATGAGCATACCACAGTTTTTGCGGTCAGGCGGAAATGGGGAAGGGACGATAAGGCCCCAACTCCCTTCCCCATGCCCCATTCCTTCAACGCGCCGATTCGGCGCGTTGGCTACAGTATCTGCCCGTCGACGGCTTTGTAGGCGAGCCGCGTTAGCGCCTGTTCGGGTGTGAAGTCATCCGTCAGCAGGTGGTCGCCGTCAAAGTGGAAGCTGTCGACGTGGCCTTCAACATCGGAATGCGGCCACTTGTCACGCACAATCTCGACCAACCGTGCCCGCGTGCGATCCATGATGGCCTGCTCGTGGTGGATCGCTTCGGCGGAGTAACTGCCCATCGGATTCTTGAACAGCTCGACGTGCCAACCGGCATCGAGCATCTGCGCCACCTTCGGCATGTCGACGATCGTGGTGCTCATACTGCCAACTCCTCTTCACAAAACGCATTCTCCCGAAACACCGCGGCCGCCGAGTAGGGCGACACGCTCAATTCGCCAGTAGGTTCAATTGCACGAGGCCATCGAGCCCATGCTCGTGATACGGTTCGTCTGCGATCGGCTCGTCGCCCGTCCACCGGTTCGGCCACGTGTTCGCTTCGATCAGCTCCTCGATCCGCAACCGCTCTTCGGTGTTGAGGATGTCGACGAAGATCGTGCCTCTGGCCTCGGCGGCTGCGTTCACCTCGGCTTGAATCGCCAGTATCTCGGCGAGCGCCCATCGACGCGCCTCCATCGTGAGTGGCCCCATGCGATGCTGATTGCGCGAGAGCGTGCCATCCTTCCGACTCTCGCCACCAGGCTTCCGCAACCGGTTGCGCGGTTCGCGGAGTGCTCGATAGATCGCCCGCAGTCGCTTCAACGGTGCCAGGTAACTCCACAGCGGCATCGCGATCACGGCATCGAGGGCTGTGTCTTTGCTGGCCAGCGGGCAACAGATGCACCCGGTGCGAGCGTTGATCTCTTCGGCTTCATCCCCGCCATACGCGTCCGCGATAAGTTCTGTCGGCCAGCGACCGTAACGCTTGGTCGGTGCAAACGTTCGCAGCCAATCCCACACGTGACACACTCGCCAGTGGATCAACGGGGCAAGCGTGGCGAAGCCGTCTCCCGTCATGCGCTGGTACCACCCCTGACCGCACTCCGCGCCATCGCGGCTGCACGAGAGTGCGATCCGATCGTCGCGGGCGGCCGACTCACCGAGGCGCACGCCCGTGATCATTAGGATTGGTGTCGAGTCTTGTGACACGAGTCGACGTAACTCAGTTTGCATCGGTTCGACTTTGATTTGTGACGTGCACCACCGCAGCGTGTTGTTGTTCGGCGGCGGCACTCCCCGGCCAAGCATGTAGACAAAGAACCGATCGTCGAGCGGCGCCATGACGGTCCGCACGTCAACGCGACGGCTCTTGAGCGTTGCAATGATTTGCTGAGCAGCGTACGCCAGCGGCGTGATTTCCATCCGCGTGTCGGCGTAGCATACTGTGAGTCGCTTCGGTGCCGGAATCTTCTTGGCCGCGATCAGGTGCATGATCACGGTAAGTGTGGCCGTGCTGTCTTTACCACCGCTCCAGGCGAATGCCCAATGATCATGCTTGGGGCCATGTTCGCGCATGCTCTCGATGGTAAGACGCAACGAATCGTCCATCGTCAAGCGAGAACTGTCGAATAGTGTGGGCCGTTGCTGACTCATCGTGCTGCTGTCCTTTCCTGCGCCAACTCCCGCACAGCTCGCGGATCTTTGAGTGCCGCCTGCACGGCCCGCAATGAGTCCATCCGGGCGCTCGGCATTCGGTGGAACGTGCACGGCTCGTGCAGCTTGTCGGTCGGGCTCGTCACGATCACCCGACAGCCGCAGTCTCGATTGGTGAAGATGTTCATTTGGGTTACCCCCTCCGATCTTTGACACGACTACCACGCCCGCCATGTTTTGGCAGCCGCTGAGAAATGCTCATTGCAGGACTCCAGAACCGACTCACATAGCTGAAGGTCGAAGCCGTCGAATTGATTGCGTATTCGCGTCTCCATGTCGATCCAAAACCTCTGGCCGCCAGTTGCCTCGGCGATGCGATTCAACTCACGAGTGACATTATTTGGGCCGAGGCCACCGGCGTAGCCGACCTCCCATTGCGGATTCGGTGACGGCCACATATCGGCCAGAACTCCGCCGCCGTGAGACTTGTCGTACAGTCCGTGCGCATGAACGCCCGCATCTAACAGGTGGTCGAGCACCCAATCATTCACTCCGTCGAGTTGTACAATTGGCACCTTGCCGACCAGCTTGCATCGAAACGCTTCGACGATTCTTGGCGCACATTCCCGGGCGATCGGCTGGCCGTGGAAATTGAGTTGAACACGGCGAAAGAATGGCAGGGATCGAATCACGGCATCCTGCAATATCGGACCGTGCTGCCCAACGTTAAGCACGTCTCGCAGTGGTTCGCCGCACAAGTGCAATGCCAGCCTGATCGTCCCAGGCCGCTCAAATCGCACGCATTCCGTCAGCACGTCGAACCACTCCGGGCGCGGCCATCGTGCCGTCCCCCAATGTGTTCCAACGAGAATTCCCCATTCAACAAACGGAAATCGCTTGGATAACGCAATCAATGATTCTGGATTCGTCCCGCTGTCTGCGCCAGTTAGTGTTACTCCAGTTAAGAACATCGCTCAGATTCCTTGTGGTGAGGTGAATGTGTTGCCACCTTGCTCTTCCAGGAAGGTGCGTTGTGGATCGGTCCGCCGCTCTAGCTCTTGGTCGACTTCGCGCTCCAGTTGCTTGGATGTTTGGAGCGATTCCGGTGTGCGGGTACTGAAGTAGATGCGCTGCGCCTGACGCATGCGGTTCACGGTGGCGATTAGTTGGCTGTCGGTCATTCGTCGGCGTCTCTCCGTATCTGTCCGGCCCGTGGTGTTTCCGCAGCCGCTAGCCAGCGGGCACCACGGGCCGGGAGTTTCGTGCCCGTGATTTCAAATCGCGACTTGGTTAGCCGTATGTCGACTCCAGCTGGTAGGGTCGCCGGAACCGTGTCGCTCTCGCGACCCACGCACTCCACCGCATGGGATACACAACGTCACAGATGAAGATTCGCAGTCGCGGCGTCCAATCGATCCACACGACGTCCTTTCGCTCCCATGGCAGATCGCAGCAGTCGCACGCGGTTGGGCCGGCGGAAATGACGATGGTCACTTCGCCCGCCTCGGCGCTCGTGCAGTCCGTGTTGTGCCAATCGTCGCAGTACATCAACTACTCCATCCAACTTACGCAGCCTTCGGTTGCGCACGCCGCGTGAATGTGGCCGTTGTAACCAGCACGCGAGAAACTCAGCGACTGAGCACCTCCACACACTGGGCAGTCGATCTTGCCGCTTACGCCCAGCATTCCACGCTTCCACGGCCCGCCGAGGCTATCGACAATTGCCTTCCGCGCCTTGCCGAGCATTTCGATTCGCTTGTTGATTTCCTCTTCCTCAGCCGCCAGCTGCTCGGGCGTTGGCATTTCCATCAGCGAGCATCCGGCGTTCGGATCATTTCCTGGCTTGCAGAAGCACGGCCGCATTTCGAACGGCATTCCCTTGAACAACTCATACGAGACGCCGGCCTTGCACGTGTCGTCGTCCGACATCGCGCGATAGTGGTTGCAGAAGATCGTTGAACGTGACATGCCATGCCTTTCTTGCGGATTTGTGTGTTATCCGACCCGCGAGCGCCGCGTGAGATCGGCGCCCACAGGTCGGGACCGGATCAACCCTTTTGCTTCACGTTGACACACTTCACGCTCGGCGAACCCGGCTCGATGTAAAACTTCTTGCCGTTCACCGTGTAGAAGTCGAGGCCGTGCTTTTTGAGCAGCTCGCCGATCTTTTCCGAGTGCTCTTCAGCCTGCGCCTTTGCGGTGCCCTGCTTATCCTTCTCCGACAGATACCGCTGGCACTCGTCGGTGAGTTCCTTGATGCGCTCGTCGACGTCCTTCATCGCATCGAGCGGCGGCTGATTGGCGGCGAAGGCCCCGGTTCCGGCTCCCTTCAAGTCCTCATCCTTCTTGGCACTGCGAGGTCTGCGCCGGGTTGCTGCTAACTTGGCCATGATCATTTCCCTTTCAAATTGCGAGAACAGAACTAGTGCGATAGACCGCCACTTGGCGGCCGTCGTTAATGAGTTGGAATTTCCGGACTACGGCGAATGAGCGGTCACGAGTTGAGCGGTTGCGGACACCCCACACTTCCACCATCCAGCCGGCGCGAAGGCATTCGACCAGCGTGTGGAAGTGATCTTTGTCCATGATTTTCTCTTTCCGATCGGCGACGTGATCGTCGCTCGTGACTTGCAGCGCCAGAGTTTGTGACTCCCGAATTGCCAGCACGTCGATGAATCCGAATAGGTCCGATGACTTGCGAGAGTGCGCGTTCCACTTCTCGACGTCCGCGGCCATCCAGCCGAGCGCTTCGAGTTTGTTAATGGCCCGTTGTTTGTGGGTGGGCTTCTTATCCATGTGCCCGTTTCGCTTCTGCGTCCGCTCTTGCTGACTTCTGTAATGGCATCAGGCATCCGCAACCTCCATCGAACCGGAAGTACAGCGGGGCTTCGTGTGAATTGCTAATCGCACCGACGCGCACATTCGGCAACAATCGGACGTGATTCATGTACCACTGACCGTAGATCGAGTTTTTGTACTCAGCGAAGCACCACTCGCAGCGTTCGATCCAAGTTGTCGTGCCGTCACACTCGCCGCAGGGCACGAACTCATTGGTGCCATTCACGAGATAGCCGAGACCGTTGCAGACGTCGCAGATACCAAACGTGGCGCCACAGCCCTTGCACTTTTCGCACGCCACGATTGGCGGTGGGAAATCCCAGTCCCGCACTTTGTCGAGCGGCTCCACGATGGTCGCGCATCCGTTTGGCACCTTGCCTGTCGGTTCGCTCGCCTCGCACAACTCGCGAGTCGTCTGCACGAGGATCCTGCCATCTGTCGCGTACACGAACTCGCCTTGAATGAACGGCGTTGCGAGCGCGTATCGACGTGTGTAGGGGTCGCAAAATGCGCTGAGGTCCAACTTCGGCCGCGAGATTAACTTGCTCATCGATCAAGCTCCTTACAGATCCACACCACGACATCCGGCCAGTGAATGAGCCCGATGCCCGTGCGGATCTCGTTGACTTTGTCCAGGTCCCAATACTCCCGATCGTTGATCCACTTCACCGCCAGCTGCCGAGCCACCGGCCACTTGCGCTTGTTCGTAAGTTCGTTGCAGTTGCAGTTGTTGCAGGCCGCGCCCCACGTGCACCGCTGGCCGTACGCTGCCTTGCGGCATGGCCCGTTCGTGATCTCGTGACAGTCGGTTGTCGGCGCGCCACAAAACCAGCAGCGTGGAAACTCCTCTTTGAACGCACGCCGACGGCCGTCGATGCTCGCCTTCGATTCCTTCTTCTCCGGAATCGGCAGTTTTCGAATGCTGGGGTCAATGCGTGTCATACCTGCGCCAATCTGTGCAGCAGCTTGGCCGCACTCGCCATCGGTGTGTTGCAGAGCCACTCGCGAACGTCTTTCGCGCCGGCCGGCGGCATCCGCCAGATGACCCGAGCACTCGGCAACGCCTTTTGCAATCTCTCGGCCGTCATCCGTGCGCCGTAACGTCCAGGCCAACACCAATTGCACCCGTCGCAGTCGGCGCGGCATTGCTTCACGGTTCCCACTCGCTCTGGCTTCCGGTCCCGCTCGCCGACGATGATGATCGGCCGCTCGCAATCGCTGATTGCGCCAATCAGCATGTTCACGCCGCCGATGTTCGATGGCCGGCCGATGGCACTTAGCCCTAGCGTCACGAGCGCCGCCGTGTCGCTGCCGCCTTCCACCACGAGCACCGGCCCCTCGCCACGCCACCATTCACGCGGGAGATATAAAGCGTGCTTGCTGCCTGGCATGGTGAGTTTGTTTCCACCGGACTCGGACACCGGTACTGAATAGCGCCGGATGATGCCGAGCACTTTGCCACCGGGCCGCGTTTCTGGCCACGTCGAGTAGCTGAGCGACCGATAATCATCAAACCCGTAGCCAACCCTCAACCGCTCCAGCGCCTCGACACTCACGCCGAGTGACTTAGCCACCTCGTCGCGCATCCACGTCGCTTCACTGCGTTCAAACGCATGCTGCGCCGCCGCTGACCAGTCGCGTTCAATCGTCGGCTTTTGTGGGGCGATTGCAGTTGTCATCGGTCTTCCATCAATCTTGTGAATCCATCCGCCGAGGTCGCCGGTCGCCTTGTGCTCGCTTTCGATCCGCATGCACTTGGCCACTGCGCCATCCGCTGAGCGTGTGCAGTAATCAGGTTTGCCGCAGACTGCACACGGCTCCTCACGACTGACTCGAATCCATTTCATCGCGCGATTCTTCATGGTGATTTGGCTCAGGGCGCGTGTGTCTCGTGTTCTCGTTGCTCTCGCATTCGTCGATCAACCTTCGATAGCGGCCGGCTAAGTTCTCACACCCCAGCAGTTCCTTGCAGGCGAGCAAATACGTATCGTGATCCGGAAGCTCGCCGGTCGTTTCCCAGTTCACTAATGCCGTGTAGGCAATCTCGACTTCACTCAACATGCAACGTCTCCCATAGGACCGCGGTACAACGCCCCGCATCGACATCGCGGTTGTTAAGCGCGACCCCTCGGCTCTCCGAAATGACCCACTACCAATTGGCCGGCCGGCGGCTTCCACCGCGTCCCGTGCGTCGACCGTGATCGAAGCCAGGCGGCTATCGGACTTTGTCGAGCTTGCTTCGCCTTCCAACGTGGGCTTCATCCACTCGGCTTGGTCTGCTCACTAGACCAACGTGACCATTCCATTCAGGGGCTGTATAATTGGCTCGTCTGAAGCCACGGCACCGAGGTCACACTCGGCACCTGCCCTGAGTCGTTTCCGCGACTCAGGGTTTTTTGTTTACTCCGGAACTTTGAACGGCGGCTCTTGCTCGTCCTGCTTATCGAGTTTGTCAGTGCTCGGACAAAACTCATTGGCCGCGGTGAGGATTGTTGCGCCAGCCGCCTTCAGCTGCTCACTGCGTTCTGCGTCAGTGAGGTTGATCGCGATCCGCTGAATGAAGTAGGCGGCATCACGAATGCGGCGACCTTCGTTCTGGGTGAGCTTCACACTCACCACGCCGTTTTTGTCGATGATCTGCATTACTGATCTCCGTTGTGGTGGTTGCTGTTGTGTTGTGTTAACACGCCGTTGGCGTGCTCGGTGGTTTGTCGCCTTAGTCGCTTGGGCTGATTCTTCCGCTCCCGCTCTTCCAGCATGAAGTCGACGGCCTTCGCGATCGTTTCGTCGTCACTCGCTCCGTGGTCCGCGTTCCGCAGTGGCATCGGCGACCGGCCTTCTTGGTAAGCCTCGGTGAGCAGCGCCTTCAATCGCTGCACGTTGGCCTTCGTGCGTTTGCTTACCCGAACGTGCGTCCAATACGTTTGCCGTCGTGTCATGCGATCCGTCCGTTGTGCCGCTCCCATTCCCGAACCAATTCCCAGTCAGCTTGAACGCCTCGTTCCTTGTACGAGCTGATCATGGCGCCGGCTTTCTTCTTGCCGCACGCGAGCGCCGTTTGTGGATGCACGCCCATCGCGATCAGTAGCGCAGCCTGTTTCGGCGAGCAGTCACCACGCTCGATGGCCTCGACACGCACCGGCTTCGCCTTTGTCGATTTCCCGACGTCGTAACTCACGTCGACGTCGGCGCTCACCCGGGCCCGCTTCTCCCACTCTTCCTGCAGCTGCCGCACAGCTGTGCGGGCGTCGTCGCCAACATCGCGGCCCGCTGGCTCCGGCGTTTGTTCCTGCTCTTCATCCTCGGCCTGCTCGCGCTCTTGCTGCTCGCGAACGCGATCGAGCATCATCCGCCGGACGCGCTCTTTGACGTCATCCCGTACACCGCGGCCGAGGATGTCGATCACGCCCAAAATGTTCTTGGCGTCGTCATTAATGCCGAGGCAGTCGACAATGACGCACGATGGCTTGGCGCTCTCGGCGATAATCTGCCGGCGATTCTCCGGATCAGTCTCGGCATTGAGCGCTGGCCGAATCTCTTTCAGTGGTCGAGTTCCGCGGCCGGCAATCTGCGTGTACAGCCGGAGCGACTTCGTACGCCGCGCCATGATCACCATGTTCACGCGGTCATAGTCAAAACCCTTTTCAAACATCCGCACCGAAACCGCGATCGGGAACTCACCGGCCTTGTACCGCTTCATCAGGTCCCAGCTGAGTCGCTTGCCGAGGTTGCGATGAATCGAGTAGGCAACGCCACGCTCGTCATGCCGGCGGGCATGGCCTTCGATGTAGCCAGCCAGCTTGTCCGCGACTCGCGTATCGTTCGGGCAGACGACAATCGCCGTGTGGCCCTTCGCGATCTTGTAGATGCCGCCGGCGAGTTCGAGCCACTGGCGCTCATCCTGCTGCAGCATCAGCTCGGCGATGGCTTTGTCGGAGTAGTCGGGTTCCTCGCCGTCCTTGGGTTTCGACACCTTCAGTGAAGTGAAGTCGAGCGCACACCGCAGCACGCCTTGCATTGGCTTCACAAGCCAGCCGTTGAGATATGCCCATTGCAGGTCTCGGTAAAGCGGGCCCGGCTCGGTGGCTACGTTGGGGAACACGTCGGTGATGGCTCGATCGCCGGCCGGCAACGGCGTGGCCGTGAGTCCACAAATGCGCAGGTTCGGATTCTGCTCGATGAAGTGATTGATCATCAGCAGGTATTCATTCGCCAGTGCGCTTTCGCACTCGTCGATGATCAGCCGCTCGACGTTCGTGAGGTCGAGATAGCGGTACCGGTCGCCGGCACACAGACATTGCTTCGTGGCGACGACGATGTCGCGGTCCGGACCTTCCTTGAAATCGCCGGTGATGAGGCCCGGCTTCCGTCCCGTGTGATGCTTGACGGTGTCGAACAGGTCGTACGCCAAGTCCGTCGAGTCGACCACGATCATCGCAATAGCGCCGTCGGGTTTACGCTTGGCGAGCTCGGCCGCCATCACCGACTTGCCCAGGCCGGTGGCTTGCACGTCGAGCACGTGCAGGAAGCCGAGATTCCAATGCACTTCGACGACGTCGGCATCCTCGGCCTGATAGTCGCGAAGCGGGTAGCCCACCTCAACGCGCCGAATCGGCGCGTTGAAAGTCGCTGGCTCGGCGATCGATTTGTCGAACAGCATGGCGGTCATTTGATTTCTGTCGCTGGCGGCGTCCCATCAAATTGCACGAGTCCACCGCAAATGTTGCAGCGATGCGTTATCGCTGCGTCTGGCATCACGTAATCGCACCAAAACTCAACCTCGGTCCCGCTGTAGTGACGTCCGTTGCAACAGCCGTTGTCGTCGAGCATGTCGCGAGTTACGACGTTGACCATCGTCGATTCGCTCACCACCTGCGCAACCACAATCGCGCCGTCCATGTCGTCGGGCCAAAGTTCGTCAAGGTATTCAGCGATGCGCTCTTTGGCGTTTGCCATGGCTTCATCTAGTGAGTCGAAGAAATCCCACTCAGGCGTCAGTCTGTCGAGCACGATGTATGTCATTTCACGACTTCCTGCGCCTTTTGCTCGTGAAACAGAACCGGCTTCTTCGGCGTGCCACCTACCGGCAAGTCGTTCATCAGGATGCGTGCGACTTGGTTGAGCGGATGCTGCACGGACACGAGCGAGTAGCAGCCGCAGTACGGCCGGGTCACCTCGTCGCCTTCGCAGCGAAGCGCGACCCGCAGTTCCTTCGCGAGTTGCCGAATGCGCTTCGCGATGTCTTTGATGTCCGCCTGGGCGTCTTCGAGTGAATCGCCTTCGCCGAGTTGTCGCACCGGCTCAATGAACGGCGGTGGATCGAAATCAACACCGTTTACGTTCGCGACCGCCTCTTCGAATCCCGGCCCCGGCATTTCCGGATCTGGTGCGGCCTCCGCGGTTGCCGCCTTGTTCTTCCTTGGTGGGACCGTGTACGTTTTCCCGTCCCGGCCAACCCGCTTCTTCCCAGCAACTTCGTTCTTTGAGGTGGACAACTTTTCCACCTGGAAGGTGGCGCGAACAGCCGCCACGGTAACGTGACTGACACCGCAAAGCGCACCCAACGCACGGTCAGACCACCCACCCCACTCGTCATCACTAAGTGCAATTTCCACCGCACGTCGCTTGTCGTCGTTTGTGCGACGCAAGCCGTGCTGCACGTTCGCGCCGAGCGAGTATTGCAGCGCATCCCGCAACGTGCCTTTGTGAACTTCACACGTTACGAATTCGAGGCCGAGATTTTGCGCGGCAAAGTACCGATGGAAGCCGTCGCCGAGCCAATAGAACTCGCCGTCGTAGAAGACAACGAGTGGCGGCAGTTCCACGCCATCGCGCATCAAGTCGGCGTAATCGTGCAGCGTATCGCTATCGATCTTCGCGCGAGATTGCGTCTTATCGGAGCGAATATCGGTGCGCCGGATTTGCTCGGGTTCTTTGCGAGGCGGTACCACGATCGTGTGCCGTCGCAACGGACTATCGGCCGGCGGATTCCCGTCTTGCATGGCCGCTTGGATTTGCGCCTTGGTTGGCTTACGTGACTTCGTCATGTTGCTACTGACTCCTCTGCCGGCGGATTGAATGAGCCGTCGTCATTCGACTTCGCGGCTTCTTTGTCGATCGCGATTTGGTCCATCAGGTGCTTCACCACCTTCTCGATCTCGCTGTCGCGATCTCTGGTGAAGTTCTTGCTAAGATCCTTGTAGCGCCGAGCCACACCGTTCACGCACGCCTCCCAATCGAACAGGGACTGTTGCAGCGTTGGCTCGTTGCTGAGCATGCCGAGCGCCGTCTTCAATGCGGCGGTGGTCTTGAGGGTTGTCACCCACGCGACGATGTCGGGCGTCGGCGTGTTCGGCCAATCCTTTGGCGGTGCGAACGTGTCGCCGCTGAATGTTTCCTTGCCCTGCGCGTCGAGGTCGGCCTTCTGTGCTGCGGCGAGCGTGTCATCGATCCACTTCGTAAATGGTTCGGCTGCCTTCCGCTGCGCATCAGACTTGGCGGCGAGCACGACGCGATAGCGGGTGACGATGGCACAGGTGGCCAGGCATGTTGCGTGCGGGTCAACATTCGGACCCGACACGAGTTTCACGGCCGCCTTGAAATCAGTGCTCGATTGCAGGCCATCGGCCCACGCCGCGAGTTCGGCATCGCTGCTCTTCGGCCAGTTGGCTGGCGATTTGACATCCGACGACTGCGCCGGCTTCGTCTCCCGCGATTGTCGCCCATTCGAACGCTGGCCGTTTTGTTCCGGGGTTGCGTCCTGACTGTCCGTTTCCGGATCATCATCAGTTGCGAGGTTGAACAGGTTCGCGAGCGCGTACTTACGTGCGCCGGTGTCGGCTTTGTAGAACGCTTTGTCTCCTCTGTCCTGGCCTTCACCGAGCACGCTGACCGACATCGACTCGCCGCTCTCCGCGTGAATCACGGTTGTGCGGAGCATGATGCGGCAGACCTTCTCGTATTTGCCGGTCTGCGTCTCACGGTCCTGCATCCACGTGATCTCGTCGATGTGGCTAACAACGATCAGCCCGTTGTCATCGAGCGGCTTCTGGATGGCTTCGAGGTAATCCGCGAGCGTGGCGTAATCGTACTTATCGTAGGTGTTGCGGCCGCTCTTCTTGACCGTGGGCATGGCCGCCCGGGCCTTGTGCACCGCCATGTACAATCTCGTGGCGGGGACTTTCTCTTCACTGGCCGGTAGATTAGCCGGCATGGTTTCTGTTGTTGTCATCGCTCTGACCTTCCGATGGTTGTGGTTGCTGGTTGCGCTTGATGGCTTCTTCGACCTCGTTGCGGTGGACCGGCACTTCCCTGGGGGCCTCCACACCGAGCCTCACCTTGTCGCCTCGGATCTCGACCACCACGACGGTGATATCGTGGTTGATGATGATCGATTCATTCTTTTTGCGAGATAAAACTAAAATGGGTCACCTCCTTGCGGTTAAACCGTTCTGGAAAATTCAACATTGCGTATCGGCCGCGCAGTTCGTACGCGACCGCGTCGTAAGCCAGCGCTGCCGCTAGTGCCGTTGGATAACAACCAACGTGCGTATTGGTCCCGCCGCGAACGATCTGCGCCCGCCACGTTCCGGACGGCAGTCTGCACACGCCTTTGAATCGGCTTGTCAGGCCGTCACATCGCTTGCGTGTGTTTGCCATCTGCTGGTGTCGCGTTACCCATCGGCAGTTCGACTGGCTGTATCCTTCATTTACTCGCTGTCGATCGAGCTCGAGAGTCTCCGCGTAGCCGTTCGCCACCGCCCAATTCCTGAACGCTTCGAAGGACCGCTGCCATTCGTCGCACACCGTGATGCCGCGCGCTCCGTACCACCTGCGTGATGGAGCGCTTTCGCAGTTGCAGCGGTTCTTCATGTCACTCCAAATCGCGTACAGCCGGGTGTAACTGCCGCCGTGTTTTGGAATCCTGGCCGCGGCGCTACACTCCATTGAGCAATAACGCCGACGATTGCTTTGAAAATCGACAAACGTCGCACCACATTCATCGCACCTGTGTTCGATCTTCGCTAACATTGCTGCTGCTCGTTGTTGAAAATTGCCGTCTCTCCGGCTGCCACGCTTCCGAGTCCATTTGGCGTCCACCGCGTCTGCGGCCGCGGTAGGTTGTCTCGTGCCTCCCAATACCTGACTGACGTGTTCACGTGCGCTGCGTTCCGCACGTTGCCCGCTGGTTGCTTCCGGCGTTCGCTTCCAGGTTGGCCGCACGTCCCGTGACGCGCCGTGGCCCGCTCTCAAAAGGTGTGTTGTTGATGGTTACTCGAACGTTGGCTTGACCACGCCGGCCGCGGCCAATCGCCGAGCTTGTCGTTCCTTGAATGCGACTGGGTCGCGCTTCGCTAGAATCTTGTCGTCTCGCTTAGCAGCCAGTGCGATGTTCGCTTGTCGGCGCTCGCGTGGTTTCTGTATCGTGTGCGTCGAACTCGGCCACGGCTGCCGCGTTGCGCTTCTCGCGTTGGCGGCGAGCACGTTGCTTCTTGGAATGCTGCGGAATCTTGTGCTTGATCATGTGAACCTCGATTGGAGCGGTGCGCTTTCGGCGAGTTGGATTACTTCACGTTTCGGTAGCTGCGACCCCTCGCCACGTTGCTGATGGTCATCGGATCGACGCGGAATTCGCGAGCCAACACTGCGAATGGTTCGTGCTGACCACGTGACCGAATCTCGCGAACCTGATCAGCAGTCAGCTTCGATAGCGGGCTGTCAGTACCTTGCTTGCGCGGGTTCAAACCGCGTTGCTCGGCGCGACGGACGTTTTCGAGGCCGGTAACGTATTCGAGGTTCTTTAGGAAGTTGCATTGCTTCCCCAGATCACCGTGGTCCACCTGCATTCCGTCCGGCTTTGGCCCAACAAAAGCCGCCATCACCAAGTCATGCACGCAATGGGAGCGAGGATTTTTCGGGCTACTGCCGTCGTACAAGACAACTGACAGATAGCCCTTGCTTGTCGGCGCCGGCCGCAGGACTCGCTGGGTCTTGACGCTCCACACTCGGCCGCATGTACTGACCTCGTACCGTCCCTCGTATCCGACGACAGCTCGCCACTCTTCTGGCTCGGCCACAGCCATCGGCCTTGCGAGTGCAGTTGTCATGGACCCGCCACGTCAAATAAAAACGCCGTGGTGGGAGGTTGGCCGGCAACAATCAGCTAAGCTGAGAGCCGCCACACGCGGGAACGTGATGGGCCAACCTCGCAACACGGCGAGGTATGTTTTTGTGTGAGTTGTCCCGCGTGTCGTGTGCGATTTTAGAAATTTAAAAATGGTGTCTACGGGGCAGGGCGGTCGCGCACTCTCAAAACGGGTCTCGCGCACCGCTGCGCACCGTCCGCGCACCGCTATGGACTCGAAAATATTTCTGAAATTTCTTCGTAAGCGCCGGAAGAACGGCGGCATGAGAGCCGGCGTTTCACGAGGAAAACGCGGAGATATCGGCCCCAAAGGCACGATCTGAGCGATTAGGTTTTTTTCTTGCGGCTAATTCAGAATTTCGCTTAGCTTCCGAGCGCGCTTCACTCATCTTGGCAAAAAATGCAAAACTGCCTATAAATACAGCCGCAAAGCCAAACGACTTGCAAACCCTACCGGGGGAGCTCCGGCGCACCGCTGCGCACCGCTATGGACTCCAACAAGGGGTTTTAGTGGTGCGCCGTGGTGCGCAGTAGTGCGCGGCGCACCGCTATGGACTCTCCCGCGCGCTTCCGTTATGAAGCGCGGCTGGTGACCTCGATTGAGGCGTGAAGCGCGCTACCTGCCACTTGGGCGGTGCGCTGTTTGGCAACTCGTTTATAGTGCTTCAGCATGGTCTCGGGGCTGTGGCCCATCCACTCCGCAACTTCATCGATTGGATGCTTCCGCAACCAGTCGTATTCGCAGCTGGCCCGCAGATTGATCTTCGGCTTCTGCCACATCGCAATGCGGGCCCGCCGGCAAGCGACCTCCAGCCTGTTGTTCCACGCGGCATTCGTGGCCGGCGCGTCGAAGAAAATCAGCTTCGCGCCTTCCACCGCTCGTTCGCTGGCCTCCAGGAGCAGCCGATAGAGTTCGGCCGACAGCGGGACGAAGCGCTCTTCATGACCTTCGTACTGTTCGGTCTTCGGGGCCTTCACGTAGAGCGTGTGATGATTCCAGTCGACCCACTGCCACTGGAGCGGGATGATCTCCGAAACGCCGCGGAGTCCGCCGTACCGGATGAGCGAGAAGAAGAGCCGCGTGTCCGGCGCCGATTCCGCCATCACGCTTTCGAACGCATCACGCTGGATGTATTCATCCCGTTCCGGATTGACGTCGACCCAGTCGCGTTCCTCGGCGAGCGGGTTATCGCGCATCCAGCCGCGTTTGCGGGCGGCGTCGAAGATCTCGCGAGCTCGCCGGCACATTCGCGAAGCGGTGGTCGGCGCGAGCGGGCCGTTGGTCTTTACACGTCCGTGCTTAAAGAGCCAGCGGCGGAACTTCTCGCCGTCCGATTCGCCGCTGCCAGGCGTTTCGGTGTAAGGGCGAATGGTCTTCAATCGACGATCCTTGCCGAAGTGGCGATCGAGGGCGTCGGCCGCGCGCTTGATGTTCACGAGCGTCGACTTTTTCAGTCGTTTCTCCTCGACCAGCTTCTTGCATCGCGTGACGATCCACGAGGTGAGAGCACCGACGGTGGAAGCGCCACGAGCCGGCACGAGCCAGCATTTCGAAAGCGTGTCGTGAATATCGTCGTCGAGCTCGGCCAGCCACTCCATCAGCCGGGCGTCGGGCAACTCGCCGAGCTTCTTGCAGACCAAGAGCTTGTCGATCTTGGCCGCGAAGTTGCGGGCCTGCTGCTCGTCGGCCGGGCCGAGTCGAATCGTTTGCCGTTTCCCATTTGGCGCTTTGAAGGTAACCCACCGATGTCCATTCGGTCGGCGAGTGACACCTGCCATTGATCACGCTTTCTTGGCCTTGAGCAGCTTGTTGTATCGCTCGACATCGGTGGCGAGATACTTTTTGCCGCTCGCCGTTATGCGGACCTTCGGGAAATTGGCCTTATCTTCGCGCTTGAGCTTGAAAAACAGGCTCTTGCGTACATCCAGGACTTCCGCGGCTTCCTTGGCCGACAGGTAGCGTTTCGTGCCACTCTTTTTTGCCGTGAAGGGCAGGGTAGTGGGCCCCGAAAAATCATGCTGAAGCTGCCACAAATAGCCAAATATCAGAGCGCCGCAGACCTTTCCGGCTTCCACGGCTTGTTCCTGGGTAATGTCGAATGGCATGGTGTCTGTAATCCTAGTTGACATCCACGCCGCCAGCGCGCAATATGTTCGTGCGGGCCGAACGGCTCGTAGTTTGGAAATGCGGATTCGGGTTTCCTCGTCAAAGTTCTCCCGAATATCGCGACGATTTTCTAAGTGCGGGCCGTTGCGGGCCCGCTTCTTTTGCGCTAGCTAGAATTCATCGCCGGCCCTTCCTGCTGCACTCTCGCAGCCGCTGCCAACGCGCCGAATCGGCGCGTTGAGGTCCCGCCAAGATCGACGGTTGGGGACAGAACGCCAGCCAGAGTGGCTGAAAAATATCGAAACACGCGCTGAACAGCGCACAAATATCGGCGTGCGAAAGCGCCATGGGATGCCTCCGTGCCTCGGGGGACTTCCGTGCCCCGTCCAGCTGCAAACTGGACGGGGGCCGGTCTTTTGGCTGAGACAGTATGTATTTTCGGAGAATGACTTGTCAAGATAAAAGCTACGCTCGCGGCGTCACGCCCTTTAATTACGTTGGCCATGGTTCGCGCGCACCGCGAGCGCAGTTAGGATTCTGTGGTTTTCCTCAGCCACCCCTTGTGGTGGCCGGCAGAGATTTTTGAGAATGCCGCACGCTCCGAGCGCTACAATCGGCAGTGTTACTATACGAGTTCGGCGTTACTGTTCAACGGTTCACTGTTAAGTTGTAGGGGCGGCAATGAGTCCGCTAGCAAAACACAAGATGTAGTGTTGGCGCGCGAAAAAGGAGGTCCAAACACTAACTATGCGATCTCTAATTGGCCTTGCGGTTCTCGTTTGTGTAGTCGGCTGCAGCGATTCTTCACCGCCGGCTCCGGCCGCTTTCATTCCAACTGACTTCGATTACATGACGATGTGCGTGACCCTCACCACTCGGCAGCTGAAAGCCCCGAGCACCGCCCGCTTTGCACCGTACGACGATTGGCACATCAAGCAAACGACCGGAGTCACTTACCGACTGATTGCATGGGTCGACGCACAAAACAGTTTTGGAGCGCAAGTCAGGCAGAGCTTCGTTGCTTACGTATCGTACACAGGAGGCCGCAACTTCCGGCTGGATTCGATTGAATTCCTGGAATGGGAGGACAGCAATACACTGGCAAAAATCGCTGACATTTGTGAGAAGATTCAGGCCAATAAGGCTGCGAAACAAGAACTCGAAAAGATGAAGTCGTCCGATAATGATGACAGCGGTGTCGTCTATCTAAAGAAGCCACGCGTGACTCCTTATGAGTTTACATCCCAAGACCGTGCCGACATTCAGGACCGCATTGCGCAGAAGGCGCGCGATGATATCGATGCCGCTGCCCTGAAGGCACAGAAGCTGGAGGAGGAGCGTGTCAAGAAGGAGGAGTTTGACCGCCTTTATCGAAGCCAGCAGGACATGTTCAAGGAGGCCAGGGATGCGGAGGCGGCTGCCGAGGAAGCGAAGTATCACAAGTGGACGAGTGCCAGCGGCAAATTCACGCTGGACGCAAAGATTATTCGCTATGCGAATGGCGTTGTGACTTTGCTCGGCCGCGACAACGTCGAGAAGAAAGTGGATCGTACTAAATTGAGCGCTGACGATCAGAAGGTCATTGATAAGTGGATTGCCGGAAAGAGATAATGCTCCACCCGCGCAGCCAACGCGACATCCTAATCAACACGATCATCGGCCTGATCATCGCGCTCTCGATCGGCCTTTGGATGTGGCTGTGGGGATGAGTTGGCAGGGTTATGCTCACACCCGCTGCACGGCATCGCCGCTTGCACATCGCCGCGAATCTTAAATACCGCGCCCATCCTGTTTGTTGGCACGCAGGCCCCGTGTTTCGCGCAGTCGTGCACCGCGTGCTTCGTTCGCACGTTGCCACAGCAGCTTTGGCACTGAATGAGGGCGATTGATTCAGTCGGTTCCCCGAGCCACTCGCACTGGGCCGCTTGCCGCTTGCGCTTCGGTGGTCGCGGCCCTGCTGGGCATTGCCGTGCGAAGTTCTTCCGCACCGGTTCGCCGCACTGCCCGCACACTCCGCGTTCGTTGCGCCGGCAAAGCACGCTCATTCGACGTTGCCTATTGATACAGTTACGTCGAAGTGCTGCGACTCGTCGCCTTTGTCCATCGGTGAGAATGTGCCCAGCAGAAAATCTTGGAAGTAGAACCGGGCGCTGAATATGCTTGTGCGGCAATCGTAAGCGTACCCAGGCCCTGACTGATCGGCGGGATACGCCTGGAACCATGTTTCGCCAAGCGGAATCTGTGAGCCTGTCGGGTCTTGAAAAATCTGAAAGTAGAAAATTACATAGTTCACTTCGACCAGGCCATCGGTGCAGGTGACGTAAATTTCCACCTTTGTCAGATAGCCTTCGCGGTTGAAGTCGTCGCCCGAATCACTCTCTGATTGAAAGATGAGAATTCCGGGGTCACCGTAGTCGTTCAGCGCTGCGACGTATTCGAGTGTGAACACATAGCTGCTGCCGACGTACGGCAGCGAAAAGCCCATATTCAAGTTCGACAGAAACCAATGGACAACATCGTACGGATCGCCGATTGTTCCGGGCGTCTGCGTGTAGTCCACAAACTCGGCAAAGCCACCATCTAGATTCGGAACATCCTCGCACTCAGTGAGCCCGTCGCATGTCGGCCCATCGGGAGGCGGTGGTGGATCGTCGATGATCTCGCCGGCTTCAATCGTGATTGGGTTCGGGAGTTTGCCGGGTATCGGCGTGGCCCACGACATTGCCGACGGGAATGGGTTAGAACCAGACCAGATTATATCCCCGCCGATGCCGTATCCGGCTGGGAAGTTGGCGTAAACGAATGTCTTTGGCTGTTCGAGAATCTGGCCGATGCTCAGGTCATCATAGATGTACGTAGTCCACCCCATCTTGTCGAGCAGGTGGCCGAACGTGGTTAGTTCACCCCACACAACTGCGATGGCATCGCGCCGCTTATCATACGTGATCGCGTGTGGCGGATAGATAACCGGCGACCCTTCCTCCTGCGGCGCGAAGTAGATTTCCTGGTCGTCCAGGTTCTCGCCATCCGCGACGATCCACAGCCCTCGCTTGTCGCCGCCGATCGGGCCGTTGTAGTTGCAGCACATCAGGTATTGTTCTGAGCCTGACCGCTTGGCGATGGATGTGCAGGTCACATCAACCAGCCCAACCATATCGGCCAGCGTCGTGCCGTTCTTGTAAATCCGTAGCGCGGTCGAGTCGCCGGCGTCATGGTAGGCGACGCAATAAATATCGTCGTCGCACACGTTCATCGTGTACGGGACGAGGAACCGATTAGCGCCAGATAAGTCGAAGTGCTCGATGTAGTCGCCGCCAGTGTAATCCGTGCTCCACGCTAGAAAGTGCGCTTCGTCGTCGGCGTTGTCGTAACGGCTGAAACCGTACAGACGCGTGTCGCTCGCGCAGCTGTAAGTGGCCCAATGATTCACCCAGGCCCCGCTGCCGCCTGGGAATGTGCTCTCGTAGATCGCATCTGCTTCCGCCTCTCCAACCAATTCATCGTAGGGCGACCAGCCGCCGCTATCGTAGTTCGTTCCAGGAAGCACAACGCATTCACGAATCCGCACAGCAACGATGCTGGATTTCGGCCACGCTGAAAAGCCCCAGTTTGCGCCACAGATTAGCCGCCCGTTGACGGTATCGAGGCCCATGACGTGACCCCATTCATTGGCGGGCTTGAGCACAGGGCTCGGCCAGCCAGCGAAGCCGTCATAATCGCCTCGGATGGCCTCCCAGCATGGCCAGTGCTTTAGGGTCACACCGCCTGTTGTGTCCTGCGACACGTTAATCAGTCGCATCGTGTAGGCAGCGCCGAACACGCGCGTGATCCCGGCATATTCACAGCAGCATTGCGGGGCGAGTGCTAAACCCATTATGTCGCCGCCCAATCCACGAACGGGTTGCAGGTGCCGTTGTCTACTTGTGCCGGCGTTTTGGAAACATCAATTTTGATCTGCGCATCAACTGGGAATGAAATATCCCAGCGGTTCACCACATCAACCGGGTTTTCAGGGTCTTCCTCTTCGCCGGTCGAATCACTCAGCAGGCTGGCAGCGGCATCAGCTTCGCCCCAGTCGGCTGTCAGATTGCCGGTTGCAGCTGGTATCGCAACAACCACGCGAGCCAGCCGAAAAGTCGAACCGCCGGCGCCTGGGCTGCCTGTGATAATATCCCAGCGGTTCGCATCCTTGCGCCATGTGATCCAAAGCTTGTCGCCAGTCGATTTGCCAGCCTTTGTGTCATGGTCTCCAATGCCAAACGCATCGCCGACAGCGATATATCCTCCGTCGACTCCTCCGCTCAATGTGCCACTTGCAGCAGCGATCGCGGCACCCACCTCGGCATCCCTATTTGTCGAAACTAATACGAACGCGCCTGATAGCACGGTGGCGACTTCGCTTATAACCTCAGCCCACGTAACGTGAACGTCCTTAACCGAGATCGTCAGTGCATCGGTTGCTTCGTCAAATGCCCCATCCACTCTGTCTATTTGCCCACCGTTGACCGCGAAACTAATACCGATTCCGTTGCCGCGGGTGCCATGCTTTTTGCCGCTCTTCTCTGCATATACTTCAATGTTCGCATTGTCTGTTTCAATTACTCCCGTCGACGCGAGCACCTCATCTTGAAACAACAGTTCCTTTACAAGCACCGGCTGGTATGGCTCGGGAAAGTTGTCTTCCTCAGTTGGGTCGGCCAGGATCTGATAGACTTCGACGTAGCGCAACTCCGCGTTCGTTTCGTGGCCGCCGAATGTCGTCGGCTTGCGAATGTCACTCATTGACGGCCGCTCCTGCCAAGCCGTGCGCCGCGAAGTTCGCTGCCGCCGAACGTGATTGGCCGCTTAATCCGCTGGAGGTGAAGCGTGGTCATTTGGCTCGTAACGTTGCGTTCGATAGCTACAATCTGCGGATACTCGTCGGAGGCATCCTTGGCTTCGAAGCTGAGGCCTTTGCCAAGGATGCCCTGGACTCGCTGGCCGACTTCGTATGCGGTACCGCCATCGCTTGCGTCGAGCCCCTCTAACTGGATTGCGCCGCCAACGTCCATTAGATCCCGAATGGCCCGCACGCGTTCCGCGAAGTCCGCAATGGCCGTGTTGTCGATGGCTTCCAGTGATGGCCGGCCGCTGTTGTAATATTTCGACAGCGTTGTAATCTCTTGGTGCCTGAATTTTGTGGGGGCGTCGATCACGAACGGCGCGACGTCCGCCTGCGGCGAATCCGTGTGCCGAAGTGCGCTGGCTTCCAGTCGCTTGTCCGACACCAACGTAAACGTTGCCCGCAAGCGAATGCTCGCCCGGTCGGAAACCTCAAATTCCTTGGTGAGCGGCGGCAGGTTCCCATCGAAGTACACGCCGCACTCTCGCTCGAGCACCTGCGCACCCCAGTTGCCGATCGGCTTCCACTGCGGTTGCACCAAGCCATTTCCGGGAGTATCGGTTTCCGGGTCCGCGGGCACGTGCTTGATGTTAAAGTATTCGAGCTCGATGCCCGGTCCGTGAGTGCCGATCGGCGAATTGTCGTCGGCCAGCGTGAGAGTCGGCGCAAACCGGCGGCGACACGGGACAAACGAATTCCATATCGTGTCGCCGAATTCGTCCTCCAGCGCCGCTCTCGCCGCAGCGGTAAACACACCGTCGATTTCGGGCCTCAGGCCGATGTAATCCCCAGCTTCGTTCAGCACCCAGCGGCGCCACGCATCTTTTGCTGCCGCGAAGTTCGGGCCGTCCTTCGCATATTGCTTCTGTTCGAGGTTGTCTTGTGATTCAGGCCAACCTCTCAGCAGCTCGATCGACACCTCGTACGCGTAAGGGCCACCGACAACCGTTACCTGATTGAAGAGATTGGCGACGTCGAATGTGAGACCGGCTGCCTCGACGTTTTGCGATGGCATGTTAAGCGACGAGCCAATCGGCTGGTGCCGCACCCACACCGGCGTGCCCGCGGTCTGGTTGTAGAACTCGAATGTGCGAGCACCCAATGCCGTCTTTTTGATGCGCCACCGATAGCCGAGCGGCTCGAGCAGCATGTCCAGCGCTTCGGCTAAATAGGCGCCGCGGTGAATGATCGTGTTGAGTACCAGATCCTCATCGTCGTTGCAGGCGGCCGCAATCGTGGCATATGTCGGGTTCGCCAGGTAGGTCTCGTCTGCATTGAGGGTTTGCAGCAAGTAGTGAATCGCTTGGGACAGCTTCCACTGCACCGCCTCAACTGGCTCACTGGCATCGCCAGTCTGCAGTTGAATCGCGCCGGACGTTTTTACGGATTCGGGATTCAGAAACAGCGGGTGGCCGATTTGCTCGTGAGTATCTGGGTCCTGCTCACTCGTCCAGACACTGTTTCGGTTGCCGTACACGCGGCCATCGATGACCGGATTAAACACCATGTCCGCGGCGATCAGTTCGGGGCCGCCCGCTATATCGTCTCCGATGCCCGTCGAGGCTTGCATCGGATTCCACACCCATACCCCGTTAACTCGCTCACCAATGAGAAATTTCTCGGCGCGTGATACGATGATCAGCGATTCCCCATAGACGTTCAGCGTGGGCGGCACCACACTTACCTTCCCCCAGTGCAACACCTCGCCCGTGTCGTCGCGTATAATCTCGATCTCATCGCACACGATCTGCGAATGGAAGTTACGGCCTTCGAGATCAAACAAGTTGTAGAGAAGGTGCGCAACGTCGAGCCGTTCCATGCCGGCTGATTCGGCCATGCTGATCACCTGCAACCCGGTCACTAGCAAGCCGTTTCGGTAGACCTTTAGAGGTAGTGCGTCACGTTGCGGCATTATGGCCCCTCTTCTTCCGGCGCGCCTTCGGACAACTGCCGGAACTGGAAGATGCACAGTGCGAAGTACCCACCACCGAGCGTGCCCGCCACGTCCAGCTTCACGTCGTCGGACGGGTCGACGATCGCGCCGTCAAACCGGCAATCGGCGAACTCGCTGTGATCGGATTCGCTGACAAATTTGAGCTTTCCGTGCTTGCCAACGGCCGTTGTGTTGATCGTGTATTCGAGATAGTCGGCAAGCTTGCGAGCCGTATCGAAGTCTTCCGCGTCGTACACTAGCACGGGCACATAGATATTGCGGCCGCCGATGCCGCCGTGAATGCTGCTCTCTCCGTTGACGCCCCAAAATTGCGTCGTCCGCTGCTGCACGGCGCGTGGCTCAATGATAACTCGGTCGACGACAACTCCTGGCACGTCCATCTGGTCGCCCGTCGTTGTTGCAGTAAGTGTGATGGCGCTGGCCATAGATCATCGAGCCCAATTCATCATGCGTTGCACGGCTTCCGGAGAATCGTTCAACCCCTGCACAGCAGGTTCAGTCGGGATGTCGAGGCCGTCAGGGCCGACAATGCGAATCTCAGCAGGCCCCGGCGCCGTGATTGCATCGTGCTTGGCCTTCGGTGTTGGCAGTAACGAGCCATATTGCCGGTTGTACTGGGCAATATCTCGTCGCAGACTGGGCGGCAGGTCATTGAAAACATCTGTGGGCATGCGTCCGAACTCTTCGCGTTCCAGCTGGAGTGTGTCAATGATCGACATGCCGACGTCTTCAAACAGATTGCGAATGCCGCCGAAGAACTGGCCGTTGTTTCGAATATTCCGTTTTTTCTGCTCGGCCCAATAGGCGTCAAAGAGCAGCTCCTTATCGGTGGTCGCTTCCTCGGTGATCGCAAGCGCGCCCTCGGACTCGGCCTTGCGCTTTGCCGACCGCAGCAGAGGGTCCGTTTCGAGAAGTCCCGACTGGCTTTCGAACAACTTCCGATTCGGTGCCGTGGCCAAAAGATCTTGTTGCTGTGCCATGAAGTCCGTCGACTTCGATAGGTTCTCAAACGCTTGAACGGCCCGTGACTCGCCGAGCAGATCAAACGCGTTACCCCCGCCGCGGATACTGTCACGAAGGCCAGCAACGGTCGCTTGCGTGCTCCCCTTCCAAAGTCCCTGCTTATTCACCTGATCCAAGAACGAACGATACTTGGTCGAGGCCATCTCCATATTCGGCGACAGCGCCTCAACTGCGAGCAGACCGGCAACTGTTTCCTCGTCACTCATTCCGAGCAAGGTCGCGCTCGGCGCCACTTCCAATACGCCTTTCAGTGTTTCCGGCACGGTCGCTTGAGCGGTTCCAGCCGCCTGAATAACCTTGTCCGTCACCGACTGAAGGTTGCCGGCGTCTTTTTCACCGAATACACGCCGGTACTTCTGCAGGCTCTCTGCGAGCCCCAGTAGCCCTTCCGGCTTTACGAACTTTCGCTCGCCGAGTTTGGTGATGAAGTCCTTCTCTTCCTCGGTGTACCCGGCCGAGACCATGGCGAACACCATGTCGGCAGCTTGCCCGGCTTGATCCGGTGGCACGATGCCTTTCGCCACTAGCCCACGAGCGCGGGCAACGTTACGCGCGAACTCTTGAGGATTGTTGCTCACCTGCTGCAGTTCGCCGAATGATCCGAGCGTGTTGAACACCCGATTCGCCGCCGCCTGCGCCTGATCCTCGATCTTCTTCAAACCGGCGACGACGGTGGCGATGATCGCCGATGCGCTGCCAAATTTTGTTGCCATCGCCAGAATCGAGTCGCCTGCTAGATCAGCAGACTTCTTGCCCTTCTGGCCCATGGCATCAAGAGACTTCGCCATACCCTCCGGCCCCGCCTCCATGGCCTTCCACAACTGGATGGCTTCGGCGACGTTCGCGCTCACCTTGATGTTGACGTCTTCTCTGGCCATTACCGTTTGATCTGGCGAATAACTACTGGCAAAACATCAAACAGCCGCCACGCCGCGGCTGCAACATCAAGCAATGTAGGGCGATAATCTGGAGGTTGCAGGCCTCGGCAGAATAGCAGTGCGTTTAACTCGTCGTCTCTTGTAGGGAGGGCGTATCGGTACTTTTTTTTTGAGCGATCAACCGCGCTAACGCAGTGATGCCGGTCGCCGCCAACACGAGATCACTGACCACCCGTTCGTCGATCAGTTCCAGCAGGTCCAAGACATCGGCATTAACCCGGTAGTTTTTGCCCAGCGCCAGTGCCGCGTATCGGATGCCGCCGGGAATTTGAATGATGTAGTCGGGATCACCGAGAGTGCCGTAGCCTTGGTTGATAATCACGCCGAACAATTCGTTCGACCACTCTACCCATCGCTTGTGCTGATCCTTCACAACCTCCACTTCGCGACCGGCGCGATCGCGCGTGAACCGCTTAGGTGCTTTGTCGCAGCACGGCACAACCCAGACCTTATCGTCCGCCAGCACAACCGCCTCACCGTCGATGAGGTCCCGCCGCTGCAACTGTTCTGGCGTCGGCTTGCGCCCCTTCACGTAGCCGAGCCAATACCGTCCGCCGTCCAATTCGCCGTCCGGCGGCGCTTCCAGCCACTCTTGCGTGTTAACATCGACTTCGCGTGGCGAATGGCCCGGGAAGAACGTAAAGAGTGTCCCCGCCTTGCCGTCGGGCCCCTTCACGACGGGCGTGGGAATTACATCGACCGTTGGCTCCAGTAGGTCAGCCAAGCCACGGCGCACCACCTCTTCGCGATCGCTACCGGAGTAGCCCGGCAGGTACATCATGATGCCCATCGAATCTCCTACGCCGCCAAAGCAACGCCGAGCGTTGGCGTGAGTGTGCCGGTCGGCATAACGCTCACTGAACTCATCGCGTCGTCTTCACCGCTAACCGAGTAATTGTCGACGCCCCAACTGCCGGCGGCCGCCGCAATCTTGATGTGGCTCGTCGTCGCCGCGGCAATCCGGCCGTCGGTCGCCGTGGTGCCACGCTGCAGGTAACCCTTGATCGCTGCGCCAAGTGCGTTGAGGAACGTCGTGCCAATCGTCGTCGGGATCTCCACGTTGAGGAACTGCAGGTTGATCATCGGCGTGTACGCGGTGATCGAGCTGCTGTCGTACCGGCTGAACACACCGCCATCCGACCGCCGATCGGTGAACCGGATGCCCGGCCGCCAACTCATGCGCCGCAGACCGAGCAGTTGATCTGTGCCAAGGTACACACCGCCCATGAAGTATTGGCTCATGAACGCTGGCACCGGTGCCGAGGCGAGGCTCTGGCTTGGTGTATCGGTAATCGGATTTTCGCCGGCCACCGACAGCGGCACGTATTCGAGTTCCATCCGTGCGCCGTCATCCGAGTCGATGTCGACGTCGATCGAGACGACGTGCAGGAATCCCTTCGCAGTCGATTGAATGAAGTGGCTGCCACCCGTCGCGAACGCCCCTCCGGCCAGCCGCTTTTGATATCGCATCACGTGGCCGCCGGAGCACGCCAGGTGGAAGTTGCCACCCATCGCGGTCAGCACCGTGAGGATGTCCGTCGTGGAGAAGCGGGCCCGGGGGTTCGCCGTAGAGAGAATGTGAGCGGCCGGCGAGAGAGCGCCCCCCGGGCGAATAGACTTGTAGCTCGAACCTGAGGACAGATCCTGGCTGTCGAGTTGCTGCAGGTCGAGCGTACCGCCCGCATGCGTGAAGCTTGCACAGTAGATGCCGTATCGATTGGCCATGATTCTTACCTCGTCGGAATGCGAATGCGCTTACGACTCGCGCGGTGTTGTTCAACTCGCTTCCAATACGCCTCACCGAAAAACTTCGCGAGCAACTCCGGATCGTCCTCGTCGAACCGTTGCAGCTCGGTGATCATCTTCTCGATGGTGACTGACTGCGTGGTGCCTTCCTTCCGGAAACTGCCAGTGCCGCCCTTGAACGGGAAGGACAGCACGAGCGTCACGTTGAGGTTGCCGCCGGTCGCGCTGCCACCGAGCCGCAACTTCCACTGGCTCAACATCCGCCGCTTCGTGCGCCCCGTCTTCACGAGGTCGATCGTCGAGTGATACCGGCGTTGTTTGTAGCGTTTGTACCTCGCTGTCCGGGGGAAGTGATTGAACTTCTCGCGGGCTGCGCGCGTGAAGTGCTCCGGAAATCCTTGCTTGTGCTGATGCCACTTTTCGACTGCCTCGCCGAGGGCTTCCTTCGCGTATTTGTTGTGGTGCCGGCGAGCCAGGTCTGCCGATCGCTGCGGTACCTCGATCACCCACACAAAGTTCGGAAATAGTTTCTCACCGTCCGGCACACATCACTTCCAAGTCACTTCGTAAATCCAAGCCATGTAATCCGCCGGCTCACCGTCTTCCGGATAGCTCGGCGGCACAAAGATGTCCACGTTCACAGCGTTCAGGTACGGCGTGCCGTTCTGATCGCCTTGCCCACTGGTTTCGAGCAACTCATCCCGGATCCGCTTGCACAAGTCCGCCGCCCACTCTTGTGCGTTCGCAAACTTCGCCGCGTTCTGAGTTGGCGTGCCATCCGCATGGTTGAGTAAATACTCCGCTGGTATCGGCACCTCCATGCAGACGAGCAACTGGCCTTCACCGCTCCACGTTCCGGTACCGACGCGCTTCCGTGTGTCGCCCCGCGTTATGATGATCGCCCGCGGCCGAGCATTGACCGATGGCGGCGGGTCGGGCTCATCCTCGGTCTCTTCTTCGGAGTTGGGCTCGTCGTAAGCTTCCTCCCGGTGAATGCGGGCTCGAGCCTCGTCGCGGGAGTCGTCGAGCGCCAGGCTTTCGGCGCCCATCGCATCGCGCACGAAAGCATCGCTCGACACCAGCCAATCGCGGGTGAATTCGAACGTCGATGGTTCCGTCGAAATGGCCATGTCACCGGTTGCGTGCTTTCGGCTCTCGTGCCACGCGCGTCATGCGCCGCGTGATGGTGATAGTTTGGCTGCCGCCATCCTTGCCCGTCGCCTCGCCGACTTGCGTGAACACTTGGCCGTCGATCACCCACGAGTCGAAGCCGGAATTGGCTTGGTCCGCGGCGACTTCCAAAGTGCCGCGGACCTCGGTGTACTGACCCGTGTTGCTCGCGTTGAGGCCGCCCCCTTCCGTGTCGATCTCAACAATCGCCTCAACATCCTCAGTCCGATCCGCCTGGCCGCCGATGCGCCGAATCACCGTCTGCCCGAATGGTGTTAAAAAGCTTCGGGTGAACTCGGCGGCCGCGGTGGATTCGAACTGACTGGCCATCGACTACGCGTCCCCTTCGCCAGCGGGCGAGGACTCCTCCGACTTCGCGCCGACTTCCGGACCCTTCGGCTTCCGGCTGCCGCGGCTCTGACCCTTCGGCTTCCGTTCTTGTGTCTCGTCCTCCGGCTCCTCGCCGGGTTTGACGGCCCGCGCGGGGCGGACGGCACGTTGCCGGCCGTGCTCGTCGATGTCGCTCGGCACCAAGAGGCCGCTCGTGATTTCCTTTTCCAGGCCGGCGAGTTCTTCGTCCGAGAACTCGTAATGCTGGCCCGGTTCGAGCACGAGCTGATAGCTCTCGGCCTCGGCTCGCTTGGGATCCTTCCGTGCTGCCGCGGGCACAATGGTGCGGCGGAACGTGGTCTGATGACCTTGCCGGAGCGTGTAAGATTCGGCTTTTTTCGCCATGATTGATCTCGCTTATGTGAAGGCGATTGAGTGTGTCTCTGTCTATGAAGGAAGCCGGGCGCCATCGCCCGGCTATGACGGTCCAAACTTCCGATCAGGTGAACTTCACGCGAACGGCCGTCCACCACGCGCCGTAGCCGGCGTTGTAGCGGGCATCCGCCATGAACTTCACATCCTTGAACTCTTGATCGTCGAGGCCCTTCATCTGCCGCTGCATCGCGCGGCGGGCTTGGAAGATGTACGGCTTCATCACCGTATCGAGACGGTACACGTCGAAGTAGTTGCCGGTGATGCGCTTCGAGAACGCAACGCTGGCACTCGTCGTGACGATGTTCGTCTGCCCATTGTTGATCAGCACGCCCGGCGTGGTGGCGACGATCGTGTTTGTCCGATACGCCCACGGCGCAACAACCAGCAGATCGAGCGGGTTGGACGCATCCATGATCACATCGTCCTCGATCAGCTCGCCGGCATCGTCGGTGAAGCCGAACATCGCCGAGAGAGCGGCATCGATCGCCGCCTTCATTTCGTCGACGGTCGGATTCGTCGGATCGACGATATCCCGGGTGAGCAAGTTCGAGTTGTTGCCCGAATCGCCCCACGAGTGGTCAGTATCGAAGAAATACTGACCATCGAAGCACAGCGACGTTTCGGCGTTGACGAGCAACGTGCCGAGCACGAGCTTGTCCGGGTGCTTCGCGGCGCGAACGCCCAGTTGCTCAAGGCGCGTGCCGTATTTGAGCAGGCGGGCATCTTCGATGTCCGTCTTCTCGATCCGCTCCGACACTTCCCACAGCTTGTTGACGATCGTGAAGTTCGCGGCCCGCGGGGTCTTGAACTGACGATCGGCCAGCCATTCGCGAACGGACGGCACGGCGCCCAACAGGCCGTATTCTTCGTCGGCCCCTTCGCTGGGGATGATGTTGCAGATCTTCGGGTAGAACGGCGTGGCGGCTCGAACGCCCATGTCGAACCGCTGCGTGAGGCTGCGAAGTTTTGTAATCGCAGCTGCTGAGTTAAGAGACATTGCTTGAGTCTTTCATTCGGGCGGCCGCGGGCACCGCTCAGTAGGTCAATGTTCCTGGAGGGATGAGCGGCTTACTTCTCGCCGATGCCGCGGATTGTGACGATCGCCACACCGGATGACACATACTTCGCGATCGTGCCGATCTGCGGGTTCGCAGTCGCAGTCTTCGTGAAGGTGTAGTTGTCGGATGCGTACACCGCCACGCCACCATCGGCGAGTGCGGCCGAACCGACCGGCAATTCGAAGTCGCCATCGGCCCACACTTCAACGTCTTTGTCACCGGCAGAGCCCGATGAGTTATCGACTTCCGAAATGTTGATGCCGGCGAAGATCGTGTTGGCGTCGACCTTCACATCCGTGGCGCGGCCAGCGGCGTCGAGAAACACGGCGGTGCCTTCGTAGAACCGCTTCGAAGCGGCGGCCGGAATGCTCTTGCGCTTCCAGTTGCCGCCCTGTCGTTTGAGCTGTTGGTTGGCTGTTACGGCCATGACTTGTTACCTTTGCGACTGAGTGAATTGTGCGGGGAAAGTGCGACGACTGCGGCGGGCGGTTAGGCCGCCGGCTTTGGCTTCACGCCCGGCACGAGCACGGCCTGGCCTTCATCCACCATCCGGCTGTGGATGTACTGCTCCTCGTCGGTGATGCCCATCGACGCGAGCGAGACCATATTCTCGCGGAACTCGGCGCGATACTTGGCCTTCGGATCCTTGCTGTTGTTGGTGACGTTCGGATCGTCGTCGCCGACCAGCTTGTTTTGCTTGATGTGCAGGTCGCAGATTTGCGCCTTCGCCTCGGTGAGCGTGACGCCCTTGTCGATCCAGCCGTCGAGGATCGCACTGTCTTTCAGGCCCGCGCTGGAGAAGAGATTGGTGAGGTCCTTCGTGCGGGCGCGCTCTTCGGAGCGAATCTCCGCATCGCTCGGACCTTCCTTCTCCTCGAGAACGGCGGGCTTACCGAACGCCGACAACTTCTCGTCGACCTTGGAAAGCAACTGCTTACCGAACGCGTTCAGCTGCTCGACTGTGACGGCGGTACCCTGTGAATCTTTATTTTCGTTGGCCATTTGTTCATCCTTTCGGGTGAGAGTTAAGCCGTGCTGGTCGAGAAACCGCGCGACGAACGTCGCCGTGCGATCCGCATCCAAACCGAGGTGCGTCGTCGCCGGACGATCGCTTGTTAATCCAATTGCGTACGAGACGAGTTGGTCGGCTTCCTGCGCGAAGTGTTGCTCCCGGTGGAAGAACCCGTCCGGGTTGGCCGCGGGTTCGTCAACAACGTCCGCAGCTTCGAGAGCAGAGAGCCGAGCGTGGGGGAGGTTTTGTGTGTTGTCCTTGTCGGGCGAGTGGAAGTACCCGTCTTCATCTTCGTGATCCGCTTCGAAGCGGTCCTCCGCGCCAATGTCTTCACTGAACACAATCGAAACGCCGAACGCGGTGGGATCCTCTTTGGCGAGGTCCATCACGTATTTCGCCAAGTCGCCGTCCGGCGTGTTGTGGCCGGCTTCGCAAAAGTGCAGGTCGGCAATCACCTGATCACCGTCGACCTTCGCAGTCATCACGCGGCCGAGGAACGTGCCAAGTCCATCCGATGACAGCCCGGGATGCGTGAACCGCGCCTTTACGCCTTTGTTCTTGGCATTGATGCCAGCCGCCACGCTCTTCAGGAAGTCGGCGTCGAGCCACATGTAGTGGCCCAGCGCTTCGCCGCGAGTGACGATCGACACACCGCGGATGATGCCCTGTTGGCGGAATCCGCCCATCGGGTCGATGCGTGGCTCTGTGCCACTCGACTTCGGCGCACGAAGGCGAGTCGGCTTACTCCTCAGCGTTTCGCGTTTGCTTTTCAGCGTTGCCGTCATGCCGCGCCTACCTGTTCTCGTTTGTTCCGGCCCTTACCACCTGCGGCCGCCGTCTCGTTGGTCCCGCCGAGCGGAGTGCCGCCCTTCGCGCCGAGCGTGCGGATGTCGATGCCCAGCGGTTCGAGTTGCTTGTTGTTGGCGGCGATATCCGTGTACACGTCTTCCTTCGGCCGGCCGTTCATCTGCTCGACCTCGTCGCCGTGCACGATGATGCCGGCGGCAATATCGGCATGCGCGGCAGAACGTTCTCGCGCCGGGTCGATCGAGGGTCGCTTCGGCGGGACGAACTTCACCCGCTCGTAAATGTGCGGCTCGCGCCGGAAGCTCGACATCGAGACGTCGATCACGCCGGACGTCGCACACCGGTTGACGAAGTTTTGCCACAGCGGAATGAGCAGCAACTCAATCAAATCCAACTGTGACGAGTCGATCGGGCCCTGCTCGTCAATCCAGATCAGCTTGCCGGCCTGATAGCTGAGGTCGCGCCAATCGCCCGACATCATTTCGAGCGACGTACCGAGGCCGCAGGCTGCCAGGCGAGCCTCGTGTTCGACGAACGCCGCGTACGTGCCGGTGGGCCCGGTCGGATTCGAGAACTTGATGTCGTCGGCGTTCGGCACGTAATCGAAACGCAGCGGCGCGATATCCTCGATCGCTCGGCCGGCGCCGTCGTAACCCACGGTGTTCGCCGCGGCCATGTCGGCCGGGTCACTCGCACTACCGACGGCAAACCCAGCTACACACGAGGCGACGATGTTGCGTTCCATTTCCGCAACGCCGTATTCGTCGATGTTCTTGAACCGCCGCAAGCCAACCTGGCCGTGTGGGTAGCCGATGCGCTGATCCGCTTCGTCGAGCTCGCACACCTGCACCATGCGCGGCAGGCCGTTATCGAAGAATGCCGGCACATACTCATAGTTCATCCGGAAATCTTTGACGTCCTCCGGATGCGCGACGCGAACGTAATAGCCCAGCACTTCGCCATCCGAGTTGGTCCGAATCCCCTTCCGAACGTTCGGGTCCATCGCAAACTCGTCGGGCGTGTCGACGCGTTGCGGGTGGATGACCTTCAGCCGGAGCGTGATCGGAATGCGCGGATCGTTGTGCTCGACGTCGCCAAACTGCACGAACGCGGTGCCGTCTTTTTCAACGTGCCGCACCACCATGCGTTGAATCATGTACAGCGGCAGTTGAGGGCCGCCGGCCTTGTGGCTCCAGCGCTCGCACACGTCGCGCAGTACCGTGTTCCACTCGGTAGCTTGGTCATCCGTAATACGGCCGGGCACCGGCTTGATTTGCGGGGCGATCATGATGCCCGTGCCGGCGACACGTTGCACGCGGCGAATCACGTGGCCGGCGAACAGCTCGTGATTCTTGTAGGCGCTGTTGGCCTTCGCCCGCATCTCGTCGAGGCCTTCTTCAAGCGCCGAGTCCGGGTGGCGGTTGCCGTACAGCCACGTGGCATCGAGCCGGCCGCGTTCGGCGGATTCATACCCACTGCCGCCGCCTCGATCGTCGTCTTTGAACTCGATCGATTGCATCCGCACCTGATGGCGCCGCGTCATGAACTCAGCGCTCATACGAGCATTGCGCCGCCGAAACGCTTCTTTCGGATCACTGATGTCGTAATAGCCATCGACAACGCTGCTGAGCGTTGCACGAATGCGGGACATCAGGCTTGGCTTGGGTACTCGGCTCATCCGCGGCGACGGCGTAAGTAGGTGGAACGTGGGCGGCCGGCGTTAATGCGGGAAACCACTTCGGCCCGCTGCGCCCGCAACTCTTCGAGTGACGGATACTCGACTCGCTTACCGCGAATCTGGCGGACCTGCCCACCCGTCGCGACGTTGTGAATCGCTTCGTCGAGTTCGGCGAGCCGCTGTTCGTCGGTCAAAGTGGCCATGCCCTAACGATACGGCTGGCGACGACGAATCCGAGACGGCTGTGTGCTACGCGTAGCACAGACGCGAAAAAAGATTATGCAGGCTTGCGCTGCGAATACTGAACTGGAATCAGCCGCTTGTTGTCCGCCGGCCGGCATCCACACACGTTGCAGCCATAGAAACGCTGCATGAATTTGCCATCATCGGTTGGCTTACTGTTGAGCACCTTGAGAGTGCCTTTGCAGAATTTTCGCGGGCACGGCTTGCCCAATAGCGCGTCTTTGGCACTCATCGCGTTACCAGCCTTCCACCGATCTGAACCCGACGTCCCGCGACCACTCGCCGCTCCGGCCGCCGCACCTGCACATTGCCTCGTTGCACCGTCTCAACGCGCCGAATCGGCGCGTTGGCGCTCTGTCGCCGCTCGGCAACCCGCCAGTTCCCACGGAATTTTACGTCCATCGCGCAGCGGCAATACTTGAGGTCGTCGCGGAAATCGTTGAGGTCCGACTCCCAGCGTTTCTTCCACAGCAGCCGGTCAGGTTGCATCTTGCTCGGATCCTCGGACTGCACGCCATTGCAGAGCTCGTGAATGAACTCCTCGTCATCGCACAGTTCCTGCGGCACGCTCAGCGAATCGCTATCGCCCGGCTTCCGCTCGTTCAGCCAGCGATCGATGATCGGCTCGTGCCAGAATGGGTTTACGCGGATGACAACCGCACCTTGAGCCTTTAGCGCCTGCCGCTTCATCGTTCGGCTCTTGTGCGTTTCCGGCACTACTGCCCGCTTTCGATACGATGCGCCACAGTCGGTGTTGTCGCCCTTGCACGGCAACACGACCCGATCCGGACGGCTCCATTCCCGGCACTTGGCATAGACCTCGTCGGTCTTGTTGCCGTCGCCGGAGTCGATCAGCGTGAGACACGGCATCAGTGCTGTGCCGCCGTCGGCGTGTGGTACGGGATGATTAACGCACTGATCGTAAACCTCGCCCCACGTGTCGCAGATACCTCGATCGACGATGACCACGCGTTCGCCCGGGCCACACGCGACCACCATCCACTTGAAGTATTCGGCCTGCACGTCGACGGCCGCGAACAGCCAAGTGGCCCACTTCGGAATAATGCCCACCGTCGCATCGACCGCAATCCGCTCGGCGATTTGCTCCGGCTCACTCTTCACACGGTACGGTTCCCACGTCTCGGCGAGCCAACCGTTGATGAAGTTTTGCAGTTCGCTCTTCGGCTTCCGCATTTCTACAAATGCTCGGGCGACGTCGCCCCAGTTGATTTGCAGGCTGTAAAGGCTCGAGAGTTGTCCGCCCCAGATGTCGCACGTTCGCTCCGGAGTACCGCACACTCGCCCCTTCTTGTCGACCGAGCAGCCCAACGGGGCCCACACGCCTCGGCGCATCATCGCCGGCCGGTCTTCATCGCTGATTGCCTTGCGGCACTTCGTGCACACGTAGCGAGCAGTTCTGTGCGCCAGCGAGGAGTCGAATCGTCCATCGGGAAGCTTGTCGAACACGATGCCGCCGGTACCATCGCCATTCCCGAACTTGAGAACCTGATACTGATGGCAATGTGGGCACGGCACGTAGTAACTGCACTGATTCGACCGCAGATACTTCCGCTCGATTTTGCAGTGGCCCTTCAGCCCCGGCGACGATTCGAACAGCACCTTACGCGATTGCCAGAACTCCTTGAACCGTTGAGTGAACTGACTGAGTGTGTCGCCTTCCTTGCTCACACCCAGTGCCGTCGTCTTCTCATCCCACTTCGACACTTCGTTGGCCCAGCCGTAAAAAGCGCCCCAGTCGGCCAACATCGTAATTGAACCCGACCACACCACCGGCCACGTTGAATCGGTCAACCGAATGAGCTTGTTGCTGCGCAGCTTCTCTGGCGGCAACTGCCGGCGGGTTTCGCGGATTGCATTGAGCACTTTGTAAATCTTCTCGGAAGCCGTACGCATCGCGAGATCCTGGCTGACTGTGCCGAACAGCCCCGGCATAGGGTTTGTGGCCATCGCCTTGGCCATCAACTGGAGCGAGATCATCGTCTTACCGAGACGCGTGCCCCACATCATGACGATTTCACGGACGTTCGGATTGTCCCACGCATCACAGACGCCCTTCGCCCACGGCATCATCTGGCCGTCGAATGGCTGCGAATCAGGAGTGCGGCCGTTCTGGCAAACCCAATCCCATGAAGGCAGGATAGGCCGGGGCGCGAACCCCGGCTGCACGAGTGATGCAAACAGATCGAATGCGTCTTGTTGTTCCGCGATAGCGATCATTCACCAGCCGGCTGCGACTTCCCCTTCTTGCCACCACGCGCCGGCGCCGCCGACTCCGGATCCTCGTCTCGCTCGATGCCATTCAGCCACTCGCCGCTTGGCTTGTCATCCTTGAACCGTTCGAGCAATTCGTCCGACCCCTTTTGAGTCGTGCGAAACTTCTTGTAGCCGCGAACGCCCTCCGGCCCGCGAACCGTTACCTGCACTTCATACATCGAAATCACTCCTCTCTTGTGAGGCCGCCCGCAGATCACTGATCGACGATTCGGCAAACGCTGTTAACAAGTTTCTGTGTGCCCGGTTGACCTCCTCGGTCAGCTCGGACTTGTACTTTGCCGGGAACATCGGCTGCATGTTCCGAGCAACGTTCATGAGCCCATCGCGAAGCTTGTTGGCACAGCCCTTCACTACATTGACCGCGATCGACAGCGGGATGAACTGGCCATCTGCAATCTCTGCCTTTCGTTCTTTGATCCGAGCGTCGGCCTCTGCCGCCCGCGCTTCCGCCTCTCTTTTGCGCTTGCTCACGTCGTCTTCACCACGGCCAGCTGCCGCCGTCTTCCGCATCCGCCAGTACCACAACAGGCAGTCGGCCCACAAAAACTTACCGCGGCCGCCGCGGGTTGTTGTGCCAGGTATCTTGTTGTTGCCGCGCCTCCACGTGTTTCGCACCGTCGTCTCGGATACGTCGAAGCCATCGGCGAGCTCGGCCAGCGTTGTTGCGTGTCGCTCACCGAGTAGTTCTCGGATTGCTTTCTCGTCCACCTCTGCTACCTTGCACTTCACGAGCAGGCGAACCACATCCTTCGCTTCCAAGTCGCCCATACCGCTCTTCTGTCCACCGATTCCACACTCCAAAAACAGCCCGATTTCGCGTGCCACTCACCTATGCCGAAACTCGCTTTTGTTCAGAAACCCCTTGTTTTGTAGTAGTGGAACCACTTTGGAATTTTCGCGTTAACCGCAAAAAGTTTTCGGGCGGAACCTTTTCGCGTTAACCGCAAAAAGTTTTCGGGCGGAACCT
>ERZ724522.99-NODE-99-length-49800-cov-6.321057_pt1 | contig 49800 bp, 43 predicted proteins | sample MGYA00376055_ERZ724522 | MGnify/ENA primary metagenome ERZ724522 (study PRJEB28724, sample SAMN07190884) | wastewater metagenome | isolation source: effluent of sewage treatment plant in Hong Hong | place: Hong Kong | collected 2016-03-17 ... | reverse complement strand
TCACCCATAGCCATCCAAGCATCGGCAGCTTCATGGAACATATCAGTATAAGCTCCGTAACCTTTTACTGGAACTAAAACTCTATTACCATTTTGATTAGGTAATAAACCACCATTTTCTTTCTTTAACCAAGGTTGTTTAACACCTGTTTTATAGTTAACAACAAAAGTGTCATCACTTAATGAACCAACAACAGTTTGACCTATAGTTTGACCATTATTTAAACTACTAGATGTACCATCAGTTCCAGATGGGACTGTGTTTTGTTTAACAGTATTTAAAGATGGACCACTTCCATCTGTCTTCATATCTTTAAAAGACATATTCATAGCCGTTGCAGCATCAATAACAATAGGTACAGTTGCTCTTGGTTGTCTAGTACCTTTAAAGGTTGTTGATGAGGAATTTGGTTTAAAGTTATGTCTAACCTCAGTAATAAGATAAGCCCCTTGGAACATTGGTACTCCAATTAAATCGAAGTATGTCATAGGTTGAATCATCATATTACCCAATGACTCCACTTGACAACTATACGAACGTGTTAAGTATACAGAATTTAAATTTTGTCCCTTTGTTGTTTGATCTGTTCCACCTTGTTTTGATAATTTATCGATAACCATTAAAGATTCGGCTGTTTCACTAAATTCGGCCTGATCTAATTGAATATTTTTAAAATGGTTTTGTGTATCAATACCATATACAACATTGAATGATGTAAAGTTAGCACTACTATTTGGATCTCCTAATTTAGGATCCTTTACTTCCTCTGGTGCTAAAGGGTTTACTTGTGACACACCTTGGTCGTTTTGATAACTGGTTAACCAAGAATCATCTTCAAAATTTTGTAAAATTTTCTTTTCATCAGGACAGTTAGCTGAACCTTTGTATTTTAATTGTCGAGAACTTCCACCAACATACATTGATAGGAATAACGGTCCTGAACTAACTTTATCTAAAGATAATACGGGTTTAAACATTTCTTCTAAATCTTCAGGACTCATACCACCAGCTGTGAAATTAACGAAGCTTGGTAATGGGAAGAACATATACTCATTATCAGTCAATACATCAGAAAGATATTGGTATAATGAGATTTTAATATTATCCTTTAGGTCATTAAGTTTTGTTAAATCAATAACAGCTTTATCACCGATATCTCCCATTACTCTGTTAACATATTGGAAGTGTGCAGCTAAAGTTGGTTTATCACCATTTCCGTTACTACAAGGGTTAGGTCCTCTACCGTTATCTGTGATATTAAAAAACAATCTCGTAGAAGGTATGTCACCACATTTAGTAGTATCTTGACCCATGTCGGATGCTGATATCCACTTATCTGTTAGGGATTTAAAAGTTCTATAGAGTGATAACTTAATATCATCATCATCTATTGTTGATTCACCAGAAGACGTTCTTTCTTCTGTGAGTTTTTTATTTATCTCTTGAATTTTTTTAGTTCTATTTTGAGTAAACGTGGTATAAAATTGGGTTAAATAATCCTTAAATATTTTATCTGAAACAACAAATCCATCATAAAATTTATTTGTATCATCAGAGTTTGTATCGTTAGTACTATCAATACCATACCAAAGTTTTGGTGTTGAATTTAAAATCCAATATTGACCTTCTAATCCATTGTATAATTTCTTAAGATTATCGTTTTTATCGGATAAAACTATAGCCACGTTTCCGTGATCACCATTTGCTAACGTATTCATTGAAATATCTTTGGAGAAAATATATGAACTTGTTAATTTGGATGCTGGATCATTTGAGAAATTTACAGGGTCAACTGTTTTTAATAAATCTGGCCATGTATCGTTACACCAAGTGTCAAATAAATAAATAAATTCATCCTTAATACTATCTGGTAAATGTTGTATAACCATACCTAAATTGCCATCATGTGTTCTACTTCTTGTAAGATATTTATCACTAACACTATTTGTTGGTGTGTCACCTTCGTAATATGGCAGTCCAGTTCTACTATTATGCATTATACTATGATAATCTAAACAAGTTTGGAGGCTTCCACATTTAGTACTATTTCTAAATAATTGTACATATCCTGTACCTTCAGAATCATCTTTATCATTAAAAATTTCTGGTGACACATAAGGTATATGATGTGGTGATATCCAAAGTTGTGGCCAATTGTAATTAGTATGTAAAGGTGTAATATCGTTTGGGTTGGTACCTATCAAATTCTCTGTGATTTTATCCTCACCTATTTTATTTTTATAGGCATTATAATAATCGAAATATATCCAATCACCACTACCTATTTTTTGACCTTTACCACTACCAGCTGACATATAATCACTAATAAAACTAGATTTTTGTATTTGATAAACTCCCGTACCATATATTTTAGACATATAGGTATATATACTATTTCTATCGATGTCATTTATAACACCACCATCAAATGAATTGAAACCTGGCTGAGCTAAAGGATCAAATCCTGTGGGTATATCACCAGCTCCACAATTTTTACAATTTAAAGGTCTATTCCAACTGCCATCAGATTTTGTCCCAACGAACATCTTCCATCTCCATAGTTGTGCACCTAAAGTTAAAGCCCAAATTTTAGGTACTTTAGTCACACCACCAGTAATATTAAAGGCCTTTAAAGAATATACAGCACTAGCTGAGTCCATACCAACATCTTCACCATCTTCATTAGAAAATAGTTTACCGTTATCAGTTACATATCTACTAATTAAAGGTGTTGATTTAGTTGTGTGTAAAAATAAGTAGGCTAAATTTCTATTTTGAATTTGTATATCTGTATAAGAAATTGATTTACTAGTTCCCTGATGGTTTATTATAAAAGGTTGTGTTGGTTTAAGAAGAGGAGTAGTTCCTCTAAATTTTATAATATTATCTAACCAAAGTGGGGTTGTTATAAATGGTGTTGAAACACCGTCACCATTTACATCATCAGCTAAATCAACACTATCACTACCACCTAAGTTTAATTTGGTGGTTTGTTTAACAACACCTAGTCCTTCTATACCCGAAGAATCGTCGGGGTTAAACAAACTTATACCGAAAACCTCATTATTACCTTGATCATCCCAATAACTTAATAACCCCATATTTGACACACTAAGGTTACTTAAATCTTTACGCGTCCACCAATCTGATACCTTGTCGGTTTGTGCATCGGCCATAGCCAATGTTGTGAAAAGTCTCGGATCGTAATAACCGACAATTTTTTGTTTCTTATCTAACTCTATTGTTACGTCATCACCACCGTTAGAACCAAACTCTTGATTACCGAATTTAATTGCATTTGTTCTTCTCGTTAATTCACCCTCATAGTTATCAACCGCTTTACTAAAATCACCATCTTCTGGGAGTATTTTAATTTCTCTAGCGGTATCACCGTCCTTACCCTCAATAATTTTAAATAAATTCTCAATACCCATATCAAATGGATTTGGTTTAATCATGATCGGAATTCTACTCGATGTTGGGTTTAATCTAATACCATCTTTAGGTTTGAATACAATATAATTGTCATTATTGTCAAAACCTAAATCTTCAAGACTATTAAACGTGAATAGACCACCCCTTTTAATAGCACTAGCTTTAATAGAACCATCCGCACCATTGGTGTTTACCCCTAATAATTCATTTGGGTATTTATCTTTTAAGGCTGTTATAACATCTGAAATAAATTTATCAGGACCTTGAGTCATTAATGAAGCAAATTCATTTTGAGCTGACTCACCTTCTTTGGAGTTTAATAGATTCCAAGCATCAATATTTGCAATAACTGTAGCAATATTATCACCACTATTTTTTAAACCGTTCCAAGGACCTTTTCCAATAAAAGGTATATCTTGAGCATCTGGTGTAATCCTAATTGGGGAAAAATATGTATGGTCTAAAGCAATAAAAAGTCTCTCGCCGATTACGGTGTATACATCTCGTGGGTCGACTAATCCTAAATACTTATTTGGGTTATTATCATTCCATAACGGTGACTCTAATGGGTTAATCGGTACGTAATTGTCATAACCAGGTTTACCCTCTTTCTTGTCGTTAAGGATATCAATTTCTCTTTGATACTCTAGGAAAGCATCTAAAAAGTCTTCAACAAATCTAACCTCTTTCCAATTAAGGAAGTTTGTATTTTCACCTGGGAATGCCTCTTTAGTACCTTGGTCACTACTACTCCCTACTTCTGAACTACCATTCGATTTTGGTTTAAACTGTCTTTTATAGTATGTAGGCCACGCAAATAGTTTTGGTTTTGGTGTCGAGTACTCTATTTCATTAAACGGTGGTGTGTTACTATAGTCAACACCTTGATGGTATTCTTCAGCGTCATGAGCAACCTTTAAAAGTATTTCCATGAAAGCATCTGTATTACATAAAATAACCGTGAAAATATTTCTAATTGTTGGTTTAAAACCAATGACTTGTTCTACAATTTGATTTATAGAATCAATAACATCCCTTTTTAGGGTAGTAATTACACCATCATCTCCTGTTAATTTAGTTAATTCACGATTAATATCTTTTATAATATAACCCATATCGATAAAACGTGTTTCAGTATCGTTCGGTGTTTTAGAGGCTGTAGTATATGCTAACCCAGCGTTTTTAGAATCCGTCATAAGATTTTGCCACTCATCACCAGCCAATTTATCATACATCCTAGAACAACCAGGACATTCATCACCCTCCTTACCCTCTAAATCTAAAGGGCTAACACCAGTTAACATGTCAACTAAATTAGAACCAGCGTATTCATTATCAGATATTTTTGTTGTTTTAACAATTTTAATGTTTATAGGTAATAAACCACTTTTTTTATTAAAATAAGTGTCTATTAAACCACCTTCTTTTAGTAATTCATCAGCCGTCTTTTTTGACATTTCAAATCTTGACACAAGTGCATTAACTGATACTCCTAAATTTTCAGTCTCTTTTTCATATGTTTTAGTGTATGTTGGTTGAACTCCAGTAGAAGCCCCCAATTTTCGACAAAAATCATAAACTAAATCACGATAAGCCTCATACGTGTTTTTAAGGTTGGTTAAGTTGTTTAATCGATTAAACTCTGGACTACTAGCTATTTGGGGTTTTGAAACTGTATCAAATTCTTTTATTCTAGCCAATAAATCATTAATAGTGAAACACCTACCTTCTCCACCACCTAGGACTGGGTTATTACACCAAGGGTTTTTAGTTGATGGGTTATCAGGGAAATTAGGTAAATTGTTCTTTTTATAAAACTCAAAAGTAGAGTTATATTTTTTTTGTAATATTTCTTGTGGATGGTAAACATCTTTTTTTAAGTATTGTGATGCACCCACATAACCAACTATAGTGTCAGAAAGAAAGGCAAAAGAATAACCAATAAATTCGGCCCTACATTCCATATTACCCGTGTCTGAATTAAATTTTGTATTAAACTTAACCAAGTTTAAATAATATTTAACAGGTTTACCGTAATAACCCTTTGCTGTTAATTCAAAAATAGGATATGGTAAGTTAAAAAATAATCCATAAGGTGAACAAGACCCCTGTTCGAAAAGTGTTGCCCCTCTAATATCAACGAAGTCAATTACTACTTTTGGTGATGTTTGACTCTTAATTTCTATATCAACATTTGTAATACCAAAACCTTCAAAATCGTTACCTAATTGAATCTTATGCCCACCAATTTCAGTCCATTCAGTTGTTAAATTAGGTTTAGCTTTAAAAAGAGTGCTGCCATCTATTATAGTTTCTCTTTGTGGAGCAATTAAATCCACAGTATTAGCTGGTCTATGATCCCAACTATACCTATTATCATCTTCTTGTGTTAATAATGTTTTACTTTTTTGTTTAGCTGTTAAACTAACAAAAATAAACATATCTTCATGTGGTACTGTCTCACCAAAAGGGTTTGGTTCAATAATCCTTACATCATTTGCTGGTTGTTTAACCATTCTTGATCTACCATCTTCATATGGCAAACCGAAACTACTTTCTGAATAAGAACTCATTAACTATTAATTTTATATAAAACATTGTAATTATCTAAAGCTTGTTGATAATTTTGTAATGCCGTTATCAATGGGAATGGTACCCTTATCGTCGAACCTTCAGGAATATCAAATTCCAATCCACCATATTGTGGGTTCGCCTGCATAATTAACCAACCATAGTATGGTGCACCATAATACGTCTGTGAAACAATGTCAAGTCTCGTTTTGTTTTTATACTCAATAACAATGTCTGTTGCTTGTGACGGTATTCTTAAAAATGGTAATACCTTAATTGTATTATCAACCTTAAACTTCTGATATCTATCGTAATATTGTTTTGCCATTATATTGTAATGTTTAATGTTAAGTTAGTTGGTGTTCCGTTAAATAGGTAATCCAATTCCATAGTTAAGTTACCACTTGGTAACCCTTCTATTACTATCGCTTGTCCCCCAGAACCACCATATGGTATTACGTTACCGTCCTTTTTAAACTGTAATATTCCCTTATTTGATGGTTTATATCCGTTTGGATCGTCTATCTTTATACCTAAATAACTACCACCTGATAATTTTAGATAATACTGTTCTGAAGAGCTATTTGGGTTAGCTGAAGCAAATGGGATACCCACTTGTGTTAGTTTGGCTCCAACACTATTAGGTGGTGGTGATGGTGGGCTAGTTTCACCCTGTGATGCTGGTGCCTCAGTTGTTGGTGCATCAGTTTCCATTTGTGCTGTAACGTTAGGGTCTGCAGCTGCATTTGTTGTGTTAGGGTTAGATGGTACCGTTTTATTAAGGTCATCCTTAGTTTGTGAACCAGCTAAAGCTACCTCATCGTAAGCTTTGTTAGCCTCTTCTGGTGTTTTGAATGCACCGTAAATGAATTTTCTTCTTCCTTCCAATTTGTTATCCAACACCTGAGCAGGTTGATATATTCCTGTATTAGCAAAGAAGTTATATGATACAGCATTTTGTAACTGTTTAATTGGACCACCCAACGATGAACCACCAATAAATTTGAATCCCATGTCTACTTTAACCAACATTGGTTGAACACCAATACCTTCAGGGTTTAAATCCCATTGTAAAGGATCAAAAGTGAAGTTCATAGAATCCACTACAATCTTTGTGTGATAAAAATCACCAATCTTTAGAACACAAATAGGTGGTCTACCAAATACCATATTTTGTGGTAATTCAGAATCCATCAATTGTGGTCCTTGTCTCATACACTGTTGTAAGAATGTTAACCTAGAGTTAAAACCTTCAGGTGTTATTGCGTGGAAAGCTGGGTGGAAATTTTGTATTTTTTCACCGAGTGATGCATAAACGAATGGGTTATCTCTTTTTATTTCTTGGAAGTAGTCACATTCATTAATGTAATATTTTGCAGCTAACTCAGCCGCTTCCTGTCTTTGTTTAGCTTTAACTTTTTGTTCTGCCTCAAATACACTTTGATTTTGTTGGTTTACTTTATTTAATATATTTGCTTGTAATATTTTGTTTGATACTAATGTGATTGTTGCGTATCTAGCCTCTTTAGCTGATTTTGAGTTTGCTTGTGGTTCTTCAAGTGTAACATCACAAGGGTTACCATCACAACAATCATATTCATTAGTAATTTTATTAAAACATTGTTTATTTGGTGAACATTTTCTAACCCCCGCAGATAAGTTTGGGGTGGATTTAGTAACCCATCTATTGTTATCATTTACTAATGACGTTTCAGCTGGATAATACTCATCAGTACCACCCAACTTTGGTGGTTGTGTTTCAGCGGCAACCATTAAATTATATAAATAAGTTTTAGTGTTGTCAGCTCTATTCTTAGCTAGAACGGTATTAAAATTAGCTGTAGGGTTAGCAGAAGATGTAAATCCTTCTACTTTAATTGTATAATTTTTACCATCCTCAGTTACTAAAAATTTAGCCAATTCCTGTAGTTTCTGTTCAATACCCGCATTTAAACCTAATGAACCTGAACATATTGGTGAGTTAGCCCAGTCACCCGCAATAGCTGAATAAGTAACTTCATATTTAAAATCAGGTGTTCTACCTACACCGTTTGGTGGTGCATAAATCCCTTCGGCTGTTCTTGTGTTCTCAAAATAAATTTTAAGATTATTGTAAGGTGGCTCTTTTGGTTCTTTTGGTTTTATTGGTTCTGGTTTTGATTCAACAGGTTCTTCTTTTGGTTTAATAACTGAGTTCTCAGGTATGTAATCCTTAAATAAATTCTTGATTGTTCCAGCATCACATCCCGCAAAGAAAGAATGATAACCCTCATCTAATAATGTATCTTTAAACCTGTTCTTAAGTTCGTTTAAAACTGAAGGATGGTCAACCACAATAGTGAAAGATAACTGACCAGTACGTTCAGTATGGTTATATGTATAAATCGGTTCTCCTCTACCAATAAAATTAGTAGAATCCCAATTCGCTGATGTACTATCAGAGAAATCCATATTATATGGTGGGAACCACATGATTCTACCACCGTTAGGACCTTTTTCACAAGGTGGTAATGCTTGATGGTTGGGTGAATCCTTCCAAGCTAAGTTCTCAATCGAGAACATATATGGTACCATTAAACCAACCATTCCTGCGTTAGAAACATCAAATCCCCAACCCTTACCAAATTTCTTACCTGGGTTAGCATTTACAACGTCTTGAGCTAAACCATAAACTTCGTTGTCATACGAATCCCAAGCTATCTTAGGCATACCCGTACTTTCATGACCCCAATTCATAGTCATAAGGTTTGATTTATCCTTATCAACTCTCCACCAATTTCCCTCACTTCTGATTAAGTTATCCCAAGTGTGATACTTTCTACGTGATGACCAAGAACGACAATAGTATTCCCCACCACTATCTGAATCTACATTATCACCGAAAGAATAATTACGTGTTGTATTACCTTTAGATGGTAAAGTAGGTTTACTAGTTGGATCTTTAGCCCCCGTTAAGTGACCGTGTTTGTCAATATCTTGTTTATATTCAGTAGATTTAAGTGAATCTGCCGAATCAAAGTAACCGATGTAACCTGCAGCATCACCAAGTTTAGATTTATTTACTAAATCTTGTGTATATTTTAAAATACCTTTTTTATATGGGTTTCTAGTTCCCCTAGTTCTCCAATCAACCGTCTCATCAGAAACAGCACCTTGTCTAAGGATTTCTGTTGGCGTACCAATGTATGTTGTGTTTGGTTTACTAAGGTCATGTATTTCAGTTTCATTACCCGTTGGGAATCCGTTCTTCTCTGAAAACGATCTACCAACTGATTCAAATTGTTCAAACCTACCATAGAAACCACCATTTTGGTCAGGTGCTATAGTTGGATTATCAAATTCTGTTGGTATTTGTGGAGTATTTTGTGCCCCACGAATTGCTGAACTAACCTTATTATTGATGTCATCAATAACAGTGGTTTGTCTAGTTGTGTTAGGTTTTGGTTCACTTAAATAGTTGTAAGTTTGAGGTGGTTGACCCGCTCCTACAATACTCTTCTTAACTTGTGATCCATCGGGTGCTGGTTGATATGCATCACCTAAGGTTGGACCGTATTTGTTAATATCTAAAGCAGAGAAGAGTAGTGACTTTTGCCCTGCTCCTGTATAATCTAATAACTGATTTGAAATATCTACCTCAGTACCACTAGGGTTCATCGGACTAGACGTAACAAAAGCATCAGAAGGGATAATACTTGTAGGTAATTCAAATCCCGCTAAGGTTGCAACAAACTGTGCTGCCTTACCTAGATTTGTTTTTGGTACAGTAATTTGGTAGTTTTTCCTAACCAAACTTCCACCCGCAGCTAAATCAAATACACTAGTATTAATTGCACCGACAACATCGTCTGTGAAATTTAATTTAAGTCTGTTAGCCAACTCAATACCACGTCTTTTTCTAGCAATTAAATCTAATTCAGATGGATTTGTACCGTCTGGCTTATAGTTAATACCTGAACTAACTTGACTAAATGGTACTACACCAACACCTAATGTTCTACTAAATAATTGGTCTCTGAAGTCACCTTGGACTTGGTCATTGTATTGAATGAATCCTGTTGTACCGTTGATTAAATCATCTCCGTTTACAGAGTAACCAACAATTTCACTAGGACCGTATTTATTATCTTGTGTAAAATAACCCGCATCTCTAATTTCAAATGTGGTTGTGGTATAACCTCCAGGACTAACCCAAGATTCAACGTTACCTGCGTAACCGATTTTTAATGTTGCTGGAACGCCATAAGAAGTATTAAGTGAATTACCTGCCTGTTGAATGATACTAATCATCTCAGGATGCCATAATCCCATCTCCGCTGCGGAAGGGTTCTTAGCTAAATTATCTTGTGTTGGGTTGGTAAAGTTATTTAATGGACCTGCTATTGTTGCGACATCACCCACTGAAGGTAAATCAACGTTAGAAGGTATAGAGTTTAATAAAGTAGATGCATCAACACCTAAATCTTGGTTTGTGATACCTAAAGACGCTACCTCTGGGTTTACACCAGGTATATTCCTTGACAGGTTATCCTGTCTTGGATTGGTCATATTGTTATAAAGTGACGGTGTGTTAGCCACATCCGTTAGATTTGGCACATCAACAACATTTGGATTAGATTGAGAAACATCGTATTCAGTTCCTCTATCTCCCCAAGCATTACTAATTACACCACCAATTACGGGGTTAACTACAGGTAAATTATGTGAGAATACCCAATTACGGAAATTTGTATCCGATATAGGTCCTAAAAACCCACTATCGAAATTATCAATATTATAATCAAATGGGTTAATTTGGTTTGATGGCATATTCCAATATCTTTTTCAATAAATATCTTTTTAATGATTTTATCTTACACTTTTTAAAATTAAAATATTTATAGAAACAATATAAAAACTTAGTAATAAAACAACCAAAGTAAAATGACCAAAGAAGATAGAAAAAAATATAATAAAAGATATAAAGAATTACATAGGGATAGAATAAGAGAACAATATCTAAAAAGTTATGAATTAGATAAATCATATCAGAAAGAGTATTATAGAAAAAATAAAAACACGGTTGAATATAAAGAGAAGGTGAAAAAATATAAGGAAGCTAATAAAGAAAAATTAAAAGAGTATAATAGATCCTATCAAAAACAGAGAAGAGAAAAAGACGTGTTATATAAAATATCGTCAGATATTAGAACATACATCATTAATACACTTAGAAGTGCTGGTTACGAGAAAAGTAGTACTTCTAATGTTATACTTGGTTGTTCTTTTTTGGAATTCAAGAACTATTTGGAATCTAATTTTGATCCTTGGATGTCTTGGGATAATTATGGTAGGTGTAATGGTGAATTAAATTACGGATGGGATATAGACCATGTAATTCCACTATCATCAGCAAAAACAAAAGAAGAGGTTATTAAATTGTTTCATTATACTAATTTAAAACCATTATGTAGTTACACTAATCGTTATATTAAAAGAAATAATCTGATATAGTTTACTTAATGATATTTTCTTGCTAATTTTAGCGCAGATCCTTAAGCGTTAAGCAATAATAATATAAAAGCAGCTTAAATAAATAATAAGCTTAGGCTCTACCACCCCTTTTATCCTTTTCTGTCTGTTCTGAGATTAACTGTTTAAGTTTAGAAACGAAGATTGGGTCTTTTATCCAATCAGTATTTGATTTACCTCCACCTTCTCCTGCTAATTCAATTGAACCATCGATATGGAGTGACTCATCGAATTTAATCGTAGTTGTTCCACCAAGTAATGCCATCCACATTGATAAATCCTTTAGAGCATTTAACTTATCCATATCTATTGCATTAATTGCATTTACGGTACTACTAATACCTTGTGGGTCTACACCCTTAAATGCTGTTTGAACGTCTTCTGCAGCCTCCCCAAGTGCTATTAACCCTAAGAAACCACCAGCGAGATATGCAACACCTAATGCCACCAACGAGGCAGCCAATGCAAATACACCAAATGATATACCGATTAAAGCTGGACCCAATAAAAGTAGGGCACCAATATTGTCTGAACTAATAACAGTGAACATATTAGTAAATGAGTTTACAACTGTTGCAATACCCTCCGCTATTAATGTGACACCATATGCAAATAAAACGAATACCCCTGATAGAGCTGCAAGCAATGCAACTCCTAACCATACTAAAGGATTCCCAGCGATAGCTCCGAAAGCACTAAGACCCATAGCCAACCCCTCTAAACCAAACCCAGCTGCCTCACCTAAGAATGCGACTGCAGCAAGACCGATAGAACCAGCTGTCATTAATGCAAATCCTATTGCTGCAACACTTAAAATTGCTGCACCCGCCAACACTTTAGGATTACCCATCATCTCTAAACCGAGAGCCATTTGGAATAAATTCTCACTTAACATTTTAAGTGGTACCAACCCTAAAAATAATAATGACGGTATCGCTGCAACCATGGCAACCATACCAACTGCGGTAGGAATTAAGTTTAAGGCACCGAATAATACTTGTGGAGTACCCATCGCTGTGAGACCTTCAGCAAGACTTTTTAAATTCCCACCTACACCACCTGTTTTACCGACCTTATCAGCACCACCTGTGACTTCACCAACCTTTTCAGTTCCTGGTATTTCTGGTGTACCACCCTTACCGAGTGCTTTATTTTTTAAGAAACTTTTAGCACCCTTTGATACTGAACCTTGTTTACCCATTACGGCTGCATTAAATCCTTCACCCATTTCATAACCTTGTTTGAAGTTTTTACCTGGTCCGAAGAAACCTGTAATAAAGTCCCAAGCCTGTTTACCCTTCATAAAAAGGTAAAAACCAGCTAATGTTGTTGCTAAGAAACCTATAACGCCTTTCCAATCCCTAACTGTTTGGATTATATTTGTTATACTATTTGATAGTTTATCAACAAAACCAGACTTAATCATATCTTGAATCGATTGGATAAGTGGGAAAGAGGCCGCTATAACCTGATTCCAAACAGCTTCCCATTCTTGTCTCATACTTAAAGCATCCTTATTGGCTTTATCTTGTAAGTCCTTCTTTTCCATTAGAGATTTAATATCTTCTTGATTAAGATCCTCTAATTTTTTCATTACACTCTTACCATCCTTACCAACAGTTAAAATCTCACCCTGTCCATTGGCCAACCCTGATAATTTTTCTATAGTATCCTTATCAAGACCCTTACCTGATAACATCTTTTCAAACATGTTAATTTTAGCCCCCTGTTTAGCGGTTTCAACTAACTGCGTATAATCCATACCTAAGGCATTTGCCGCCTCCTTCATTCTATCTAATTCATATGCATTAACTTTCCATTCACCAGTTGTTTTATCGAAAGTAGCTGATGCGGATGCTGCTTTAGTTAAACTTTTTGCTAATTCTTCGGGTGAATTACGAGCTTTATACATTAACTGAAATGGGTCACCCAACGCAGCTAAAGAACCACCCAATACTTGTAATTGGGCGGCTGCCTCAATAGCACCTTCAGGTCTGAATACTTTATCCGCAACACTAGCTACGGCATTCATATCTAATTTATACTTCTCAGAGAATTTGGTCATTGCTTGAAGACCTTTAACCCCCTTATTGAAGTTTAACTTGTTTAATAATCCTAAATTTTGTTGAAACTTTTTAATTACTTGACCCGAATTAACCCCTATGGCCTCAGCCTCACTAGCTAACTCAGTTACTAATTTTAAGGAACTTTCAGCACCAAAACCAAAGGCCTCCATTTGACCTGTCATTTCAGCCATAGCCTCATTACCAATACCCGTTACTACACCTAATCTTTGCATTTCACCTAGTGCCTCACTTGTAAGTAAAACAGAACGTCCTAAAGCTTCAGAGTAGATATTCTGTGCTTGAGCAACAGATTCCATACTACCACCCCACTCCAAAGAAGTGGTCAAAGCATCGTTCATAGTGGTTTCCATGAGTTTCAACCTAGAAGTTGACATACCCATATTGTTTGCAGTCTTACGAACTGCCTCATCAAAATCAAACCATTTATTTAAAACATTACCTAAAACATTTGAAAAATTCTTATCTAAAATATTGGCCGCACTCTTAAGTAAACTACCTTGTTCCCTTAATTGTTTGTTAATCTGTACTAATTGGTTGTACTCTTTCTTTAATTCTGCAGCTTTCTTTTTTGCTTCCTCAGTACCTTTCTTTTCTAAAGCTGCAATTTCTTTTTGCATCTCTTGAAGTTCTTTCCAGTTTTTACCGATTTTTGACTGCCAATCAGCATAACTTTTTAAAGATGTTACTTGATCTTCAAACGTTTCTTTAATCCTACCTTGTAACCTAAGAAATTCTTCTTCGTCCCCAAGGTTATGTTGAAAATTATTCTTTGCCATTATCTATGTGCTAATTGTAATACAGCTTTAAATGGATCTGTGATTTTTCTATCACCAAGAGCTTGAACACCTATCTCAACGTTGATTGGACCAGAAAACAAATCTTTATTTGGATTTAATATTTTAATAACAATTGCTCTATCGATTTGACGGTCATTAAAATATAATATGATATTGTTAGGATCTGATTTAGATTTTCTCAACATTAAATTTTCTACACCTGTATTAACATAATGTTGTAAATCTTTATTTGGTAAATCAGTGACTTGGGTTTGTATTTGAGCCTTTACAGGTAAAACTTTACCATCCCACTTAGGATCTTTAATAAAAATACCACCTTTTTGCCTACGACCAAAGGTGTTAGTAATATCAGCACTTCTTTTCGCCTTACCTTTGGAACCCAATTCAATATCAGATATGGTTATTTCCATAACAACGTGTGAATCAGCATCATCACCTTCTAAAATTAAGTTATTAGCGAGTTTAAATGATTCTGGGAATGGTATCTCTAATTGTTGTGAACTAGATTTTTTATTTTTTTGGATTAAATTATTTAGTTCAGTTTCTTTCTGTTTTATCAATGTGTCTATGACAGCCTGTGGAAACTTATTTCCTTGTTTATCAATACCACCACTTGTCTTTAATAGTTCTAAATCTTTTTTAATCTGCTCAATTTCGGGGGTATCCACACCTTTAGGTTGATTTTGTTTTGAATCTCCCTCCTCATCCCCCTCTTCTTCATCATATAGGTTAATTAAATCAGTAGGTATTTGAATATGATAAAATTTACCCTTACTTGATAAAGCTTTAATAGTTTTGTCCGTACCAGGTAGGTTAGTGTTTATTTCTTTTGTTAAAAAAACTATTTTAAACACTTTTTCAGATAATCCACCATTAACATATGGTTTAAAATCTAAAACTAAATTTTTGGAGTCATCAACAACCTTAGCCAATCCAGAAAACTCTTCTGTTTCTGGCATTGATAAATCTTGAGGTTTATCCACAACTTTCTGAAGGACGAATGATAATTTAAAAGGTTCCACTTTTAATTGTTCTATTGAGAATAAATGTTCAATATCTGGAACACTAACCCCCATCGAAGCCATCCTATTTTTAACCTTTTCAGCTGCTAAAGACGCTTTTGCACCAGCTTCAGCTGCTGCATCACCTGTGACAGCTTCAGATAAGACTTTTTTTATGACTTTTCTAATATCCATTAAAGTTTATTTATAAATATCTTTAAAAAGAAAAAGTGGGAGACTATCCCACTTCTTATCTTGATTTTCCTTTCGACTTAGCTTTCTCATATTCCTTCTTCTGATCCTCTAATTCTTTTTGCCATAAATCGAGGTAAATTCTTCTTTCCCATATTGGTATGTTCATCACAGCTTCATACGAGAAGTTCATATGTTTAACTAAGTAATATATTTCTCTTTTAAGGCCGAGATTATAATCTGACGTTAGGCCAAAAAAAGTTGAGTCCGAGGGTAATTGTAGATTGAAATGTTCCTGTCGGCCCCTCCACTTCCACCGACATGTCGATACCTGGTTCAATACTATCTGAATACTCTCTAAATTTGAGTGAATCGTATGCTGGCATCACGTTAATAAATTGTTGAATTTGAAGTGCGTCTCTAACGCCATCAATTTCTTTTATTTGTGCTTGTAATCTATAAGTTAATGTTTGGGAAACTTGAGACTTTGTTGCTTTCTCATATTTCTCAGATTTAGAAAGAACGTTTCTTTCGTCACCTACAGTTAATAAAGTAAATTTAATTTTCTTTTTACTTCTAGGTAACATGAATTCAAATTCTCCTTTTTCATCTGGCTCAATACCTTTAGGTAATTCCTTTGTTTTGAGAGCGTTTAAATCAATTTCAGTTTCAAATTCTACACCACTATTTGGGTCTGTAATTTTAACAGGGTACATTTCACCGTAACCTGTAGCTCGTAACCAAATCATGATAGCATTTCTATCACCAACTAGTAATTGGTCGAAAGGAACAGGAGATTCCTTAACCTTTCTTTCTAAAAGAACGTCAAGAACTTTTCCACTTTTAATTAAGTTGGGTGAGGTAAGGATATTTTCATCCATAGCCGTCATGTACTCAACTTTTACACTACCCTTTTGACCTGGGTATAATAAACCACCCGATGGTAAGGGTATAACATCAAAAGGAGCTGCAAATTGTACTTCTTGTGATTGATTGTTTTTATTTGACATGTTAAAAACTTTTTTGTAATTTTGTTATTCTTAATAATCATAAAACCATATATCTAATAGTAAAGGTTCTATCAATAAATAGACAATTTTTAATTTTTTCTTTGGAAAGTTTGGCTTTACCAAAGATTATTCCTATCTTTGTATTTAAATCTATAAAAAATGAAAATGACAGAAGACAAACTTAATCGTTTAAAAGAAGTTCTCTCCGTTCCTACACATTCACGTGATGAGGGCTTAATGATTGAGTATTTAACGAATACACTAACAGAAAAGGGTTATGAACCCGTTGTTGATGCGTGGGGTAATATTTATGTGACTAAAGGTTCCACTGAGTGGTTTCCTTGTTTTGTTGCACATACAGACACCGTTCATAAGGTGAATAAAAACCTAACAGTTGTTCAAGAAGAACTTAACGGTAAGGTTACTTTAAGAGGTATTGACGGTGTTACCAAAAAGCCTTCAGGTATCGGTGGTGATGATAAGTGTGGTGTTTATTTAGCACTTGAAATGTTAGATACTTTACCGAATGTTAAAATCGCTTTATTCGTATCCGAAGAAATCGGTTGTAAAGGTTCACAACACGCTGACCCTGAATTCTTCAAAAATGTTGGTTACGCTATTCAGTTTGACTCCCCTGAAGGTGACTCTATGAGTTTGACTCTAATGGGACGTTATCTATTCAATCAAAAATCAGAATTCTCTGATAAGGTTGGTGGTTTAATCACTGAAGCTGGTATTAAAAATTGGGCATATCACCCATATACCGATGTTTGGCAAATCATGGAGAAGTTTAACATAGCTTGTTTAAACTTGGCAGCAGGATATTACAGATATCACACTGAAAATGAATATGTTGTTGTAGACGAAGTTCAAAATGGTTACGAACTTGGATTGAAGTTGGTTGAACAACTTGGTGAAAAGAGATATGAAAACCCAAAAGAAAATAAGGTTTACAGTTCTTGGTGGGGCGGTTCTTCTTATGGTGGGTCTAAAAAGACTTATAGTACCACAAAATCTCAAAGTCTATTGAATGAGGGTAAGAAGAAAGATGATGAAGAGGAAGAAGAAGATGATGATTGGAACGACATTTTTAACAGTGGTGAATTTATATTCACTTCACGTGGTAAAGGTGGTTACGGACCTTACTATAACAGAAGTCATTGGGATGAAGATTACGATTGGTAATAAAAAAGGGGACTTTATGTCCCTTTTTTTATATCTTATAGTTTGATTAACCTTTTGCTGCGTAACCACCTGCGAAAGCTGCAACGATAACACCTGCTAATATCGGTAATAAAGCATCAGGACTAGTATGACCAGTTGCTAAAATACCTGAACTAACTAAAGCACCACCCAATCCACCGATAACACCACCCATTTTAGCTCCTGCTATCATATCTTCTTTACCGCCAAATCCTGTAATACCAAAGTTTTCTTTTTCTGCCCATTTTTTATGGTCATCAGTTACACTAGAATGTTCATCATCTTTTGATTTCTCAACATAACCTGGAACAACATCATCCTCAACTTCCGTTAAACGATTTTCGGAGATAGTTTCAACACCAGATTTTATAATAGAATCGATAGAACCACCCTTTTTTAAGGTTTTGATTGATTGAACTAGGACATCTTTATCTAACCCAGCTGAAATAAGTTCTTTAGCTGCCTTCTTAAGTTTGTTAGTATCTGAAGCTAAATCTTGTACGATTTTTTGAACTTCTTTATTTTGTAATAAAGAATCTATATTAACATCAGCTGTGTCTTCTTTTAAAAATCCTTTAGATTTTAAGTAAGACTTCTCAACCCTTTGGTTTGCCTCAGTAATTACTCTTAGTTTATCTCTTCTATTCATTTTTTCTCTTTGTAATAAATATCTTCATTTACTACTATATGTTTACTATAGTAATAATCGTTTGATGCTGACTCAATTCGGTAAATACCATTAGGTATTGGATAGTCATAATCAATGTTTTCACCTAATAAAGAATTACCTTCTCTTATTATATTAAACTTAGAAAAATACTCTTTGTTTAATGTACTTCTAAGTACTAATACAATGTTTAAATTTTTTGGGGACGGTGTTCTGAATTCAGTATTAAAACCCATGAGTAATAATACAACTAGTGATAGAGTTAGAATTGTTTTCATACCTTTTGTTTTTATTATATTTTTCATAACATTTGATAAGTCAAATATAGACCTGGGAAGTATGCCGCAACCTCACGTCTCTTAATCCAATGTTGGATATTACCTAAGTGTTCGTATTGTTGTCCCCAAACGTAATCATATGGTAAGTTCTGTGAGTATTCTATTAATTTTTTACCAATACCTAAACCTTTGTGGCTAGGATCAACACCTAAAGCCACACCTTCAACACCATTTAAATCTTTAAATTTAAGTGGGTCTATCTTTATGGTACCAGGATGTTTTTTGTTACATTGTGCAGCTGAATAACAGTTATAATCCCTCATCATGTAATGTAACATATAATCATAGATTTGATTCTCACTTAATAAGTAGAAACCAACCACTTTACCTTTATAAGTTGCCTTAACTGAAATTTCCCAATCTGCGGCCTTAGACAAGTAAGTTAAAAGTTCTTTAGGTCCCATTTGACCCTCAAAAACCTTAAGACCAACCCGTAATGCATCTACAATCTCTTCTTCAGAGTTAAAATGTGAGATTTCAACCTCATCTGAATATTCGGGTGTATCTTCAGGGAATTCAAGTTCTAATTGTTCACCATAACCAGAATTTTCTTCATACTCTTCCTCTTCACCGTCGAAATCCATCTCTAATTGGTCTTCATCGAACTCTGTGTGATACCAATCAATAAAAGCTCTCAAAAGTTCTTCAGCTGTTTGCCAATCTTGGTGTCCTGTTTCTTCATCGAAATCGGCCAAATCATCCATTGATAATGTTTCATTACCAACGGCCTCTCTAGCCATTTCTAAAACATTGTTAACCCATTCATCACTCCATTTTTCAGGTTCATCATCTTCCATGTAATCCTCATCGGGTTCATTATCATAATCAGGGAAAACATCAGAATCACCACCAACTATTTCATAGAAGAAATAATCACGCATGTGCCAAATAGCATCTAACTCTTCTTCATCGTAAATAATTCTTCCTAACCATGGGTCATTAATAGCAAAAACATCGTTATCATAATCAACGGCAATAATCCAATGTGGAGTACCTTGAGTGATTGTCCTGATAATACAAGGATGTCCTTTATCTAAAGACTCTCTTAATGCATCGAATGGGTTTTCATCATTTATATGTTCAATATATTCAATACCCATATATTGGAGTCCCTTAACCATTCTTTCTGGCGGAGTTCCAACAACCCAATCGGTACCGCAGGCACGACATATATCAGATATTTTAAATCGATTACCAACAAAATAATCGTGAACCATCTTTAAACAAGTAGGCCCACAACTGTTTCCAGTTGGTTGATGCATGTGTGGTACACCTTCTTTTAATATTTTTTTAATTAATTTTTTCATGTTAATACTACATCGTGTTCGATACCGTTAGCATCGTAATATTTTATATCCAAACTTTCAAGACGGGCTGGGAATTGTCCATCACTCATTACATCTCTCCTAATGAAGTCAGTCACCTCAAGACCATCACATTTTGTACCATATCGATAAACACAAAATCCATGTGGATTTAATAATTCATTCAAATCCTTCCAATCATGATAACCCCAACGATCATTTAGTAAAATTTTATAAACCCTACAACCAATAATAAACCATTCCATATCTTTTGGTCTATCCTCTCTATATGTGGTTGTTTCTGTATTGTAGGCATCTGCATCACCAGACATCCACTCACCTTTCATAACAAATAAATTCTTCTTCATTGGTGGTGGTTTTGTTTGGCCTACAATTCTAAAAGGTAGTTCTTGACCTTTAACAAGGTCGTTAGCCCAACCCATATCGTCGTTTTCTTTTAATATTTTCTTAATCAAACTTTTCATTACCATCTACTACCAAAGTCCTTGGGTGTGTATTTTTTATCTAATTTTTTTAATTTAACACTCCTTTCAACACCAGATTCATCAAAAAATGTAACCTTCATATCTCTTATAGCCGCAGGATAATAATCATCACCACCTGTCACATCTCTAGGAACCAAGTCATACACAGTACCCCAACACTCATCCCTATTATTACACACTCCCAAAGCCATCATAAGTTTTTCAATAGTATCCTCATTACGCCAATACCCTTCTTCTAACGTCATATAAAATGTTAATATTTTTACAAAATAATCTAAGTTTTTTAACGGAAAATCAGATGATATCCATTCAAAATGGTCAGCATCACCCGACATCCATCTAATGTTAACACGAAAAACATTTTTAATTTCAGGTTTCTGGATTGGTTCACCGATTGTAAAAGGTAAATTGTCTTCTGATACAGCATCAGTAGCCCAACCAAAATCATCCCCTGACTCCTTTAATATTTTCTTAATTAGATTCTTCATTCACTTAATCTACTACGTAGTTCTTCTATAGTACTTTGTAATTCTTGAATTTCACCTTGCAATTGTTCATTTTCGGATTCTAAATCACTAATTCTATCCTCACCCTCTTTACGACCTTCTTCACGACCTTGATCACGAGCCTCTTCCTCTCTATCATTGAAATCTTCCCAATAGTACATGTCATCACAACACCCATCACAATCACAATCACAATCATCTCTACCACTATCATATCCATTATCATAGAGATACCTAGAATTATCATAAACTAACTTACCGATTTCTTTTATCTTCTCTAAATCGTGTACGCCTGCTTCTACTATCATAGCATATAGTCTATCACCTTCAAACCCCCATTCATATTCAGCATCTCTAAAAGGTTTTTTAATTTCTTTTTCGGCCGCACCAACATCAAGACCTTCAACCCATTCAAAGTCGTTTTCTTTTAATATTTTACGGATGAGATTTTTCATTTAATCTTTCTTTATAAATATCGAAAGAAGCATAAAAAAATCCCCACCTTTTGGATGAGGATAATTGTATAATTTTCTTTAATTTTTTATAATTTCCACTTCATAATCTTCAAAACATCTTTCTTGGTTATAACTTAAGAATTTTATATCATCACCATTACAACTACCCAAATATGTGGCTTTATTATCAATAATATCATCCATATAAAAAACAACACCAACTCGTGGTGAACCTTTATCATATCTCATAGGTCCCATTTTTTTCTTGGCAATTACAGTTATTGAATCACCAACTTTAAGTTCATTTAATTCTTCCTTCAATATTTTACGAATAATATTTTTCATTTCTTTATAAATATTGAGATAGTTGGGATTTTATAGATTCCGAATTTTCATTTATATCTTTTTCCCAAAATCTTAGAAGAGTTATATTATTATCTTTCACAATTTTATTTTTTCTTTCGTCGTTTTGAAGTGTAACTTTTTGTGTTTCATAAATTGGTTCGGGATGAACATCGGGGTTACAATGAAACCAATCACCATCGACCTCAATTAAGATATTATGCTTGGGGATATAAAAATCAAACAAATAACCATCAAGGGGGAATTGATTTAAAAATTGAACTCCGACTTCTTTCATAATATCTTCAAATTGTTGTTCTAATTTAGACTTATTGGTTGATAATCTTTCTTTTAAATAAGAAATTTGAGAAGCCCTTTTTAAATCACGGTTTTCTTGTAAAGACCAATACTCCTTTGATTTTTTAGATGTTTTAAGTACTAATTCACCATAATTTTCAATCCAATTTTTTCTTTGGGTTTCTATGATTTTTCTTTTATGATCTTCAGTTTTTTTATACTTACTGATTGTTATTCCATATTTCTTAACTCTTTCATCAGTATCAACGGTTAACCCCTTATTCCATACAACAAGTTTGCCACTTTCGTACATCTTTTTTTGAGTTTCATGTGATTTTTTATTGGCTTCTAAATTATGCCCCCAATTATTATGAACACGAGATGAATGACCTTGAATGTATTTAACAAAACCCTTATAAATACCTAAATAATTTGGTTTTTCCCCACACCCACAAGCACATGTAGGTGGAATATCATTTAAAAAATATTCGATATAAACAGCTTCCGATGTCATCTTATGTTTAGTTCTACAATGTGCTGACAAACTTTGTGCGTTTTTTAATTCTTGATTACAAATTTTACAAATATGTTGCATAAAAAATCCTCCTTATAATATAAATATACACAAGGAGGATTGAAAGTGAATGTTTGATAGAGTTTTACATCAAAAGACGTGGATTGCTCTATCGAAACGTAAAGTTCCAGTGATTTCAGCAATGTCAGAAGTAGAATAATCTAATGAACCGAAGTCAACGTTTGTTAACATTGTACCTTGAAGAATCCATTTTTCGATTACAACACCTGTTGGGTCTAATAATTCTAACTCGATGTCTTTCTTATAACCAGCTGCATAACCTTGACGACCTGTTACTGATTCTGAGTGAAGACGAACCCATTCCATAATAGCTTGTGCTGCTGATGGTCCGATTGGGTCACGGAAAGTTACATCTATAGTATCCCAAGTAAAACGACCAATTACCCAAGTAGATGTATTAAGAAACTGAATTTCTGTTTCTTCTTGAGAAATTTTAGGTCTGGATGCTGTTTTCACAAACCACTCTTGAATTCCAAGAGGTGATGGGAACCTTAGAATAAATCGGTTCTGCTTTTTTGGTTCATAAGGAACGGGCATCCTCATTAATAAATCTGCCATAGTATTGTCTTTTTTTTAAGTTGTTATCTTTTAATAATAAATATGCTCTATTTTAATTTTTGCTAATTGACTGTTAATTTTATTATAAATATCATTGTTTAAACAAAATTTATATAAACATGTTAAACGAATTCGAAAAATTTGCTGTTAAAGACCAAGGGATTGGCTCCAATACTTTACACAGTTATCAAAACTTTATGTCACAGGTTCCTGTGGTACAAAACAGTATTACACCATCGGTTGTTGAAGAAAGACAATTGAACGCTACCGTTATCTCTGTATTTGACAGATTGATGATGGATAGAATTTTATGGGTGGCAGGCCCAGTTAATGACAGGATGTCGGCTATCATTCAAGCACAACTTTTATTCTTGGAACAACAAGATAAAAAGAAAACAATCACAATGCATATTGATTCACCTGGTGGGTCTGTTAAGTCAGGTCTTTCGATTGTGGACAGTATGTCTCTATGTAAAGCACCAATCGCTACCATCAATGTAGGTATGGCAGCTTCTATGGGTTCCGTTCTATTGGGTGCAGGAACCAAGGGTATGAGATCATCCCTAAGATTTTCCAAAACAATGTTACACCAATCTAGTGGTGGTGCTATGGGTAATATCCAAGATGCACGTATCACAATGTTAGAATGGGAAAAAACCAACCGAATTCTTTTCGAATTATTGGGTGAATATTGTGGAAAAACTTGGGAACAAGTGGCCTCAGATGCGCAACGTGACTTATGGTTATCTTCTGATGAAGCTTTAGCCTATGGAATTATTGACGAAGTAATCAAACCAACAACTAAAAAATAATAAAACAATGAAAAAATTAATTCTATTTTTAAGTGTAATTACACTTTTCTTAACATCATGTTCTAATAACTATTCTAACGGTGAACGTATTGGAACAGTAAACAAACTTTCTAAAAAGGGTCTCATTTGGGACACTTGGGAAGGACACTTAAACATTACCCAAACAGGTATGACATCAACAGACAGTTGGGATTTCTCAATTGATAGAGACGATGAACCTGAAGGTTTGGTTAGTCAGTTAGATTCAGCGGCAGAGTACGGTTGGAAAGTTAAATTAACATATCATGAAGTTGCTGGTTGGAATTGGTTTGGCAATCGTGGAGCAACTGATTTCTTCATAACAGGAATGGAAGTTCTCGACAAAGATTTTACTGACCCACTTCATTTAAAAAATGAACCATCCAAAACAACAGGCGGACGTGTTATTGACACAATATATGTCGTCATAGTCCCAAAGGAAAAGATTAAAGAATAATATAATAACAAAAAACCCTTAGATTTCTCTAAGGGTTTTTTTATTTCTATTAATTAAATATTAAGCTTTAGTAATCGTACCGTCTTTAGCCATTTGGATTGATTTCCCAGTTTTTGGATTTTTCATAATAACAGGGTACTCACCTTTTGCGGCGTCGCCACTTACTATTTCAGTATAACCTTGTCTTCTAGCTAAACTTACTTTTTCTAAATTTGCCTTTTGGATGTTTGCTTTATTAGTATCAACTACAGCTGAAGAAGTTAAACCAACACCTAAAAGAGATGCTACGATTGAACTAATCCAAAGTGGGTCAGTTAATACTTGTTTAATAACAGTATCATTACTCATTAAGTTTGTTAAGTGTTCTTGCATTCCACCAGCGATACCTAAACCTGCTAATCCTAAACCTGCTAGAGCCATACCAATCTTACCTTTGTTATCAGATAACCAACTTTCGTTAAGAACTTTAGAACCATTTCTTGATTCTTTTAAAGCTGGTGCCAATTTACTCTTAACTGCGTCAGCCTTAGCCTCAACACTAGACTTACTCTTTTCGATAAATCCTTTTAAATCTTCTAAATCAGTTAAACCTGCTTTTTCTAAAGCTGCCTTAACTTTTTCAGGACCCATTTTCTGAACCACTTGTTGAGCGTAATCAAGAACTTTTTGGTTTACAGGAAGACCTGCTGATTTTAATACGCCAGCAACATCTTGTTCTCCTTCACCTTCTTTAACCACTTTAGCTTTGTTAGTGTAAGATGCCTTAGCCTTAGAAATGTGTTTCTTAGACTCAGGAGCTTGAGAAAGTTTTTTCTTCATAGTTGTAGGTGTAGGAACTCCCTGACCTTTTTCAACCATTTTACCACTCATTTTATTTTTAATGTGCTTTTTAGCTTCAGAACCTTGAGCTGGGATATGATCCTTAACTGGAGCTTTCTTACTCTCAATCTTAGCAGACTCCATTACAAAAGATTCAACAACTCTTTCAAGTTGGTCTTTATTAATTTTATATCTTTTAACTGACATAGTTGTGGTTTATTTAGTATTTGTAATTTGTTAGTTTATTGAATTTTGCCAATTCATTTTTGAAATCTTCATTAAGAATTGTCTTCTTTTCAGTAGATTCTGCTACAACCTCTTTCTTAACAGGTTTTTCTACGATTTTTTTCTCAGTAGATTCTGTTACAACCTCTTTCTTAATACCTGCTTTTTTTAAGGTACTTTCAATAAGTACATCAAGGTCTCTCTTTTTAACAATTTTTGACATGTTTTCTTTTTTTATATAAATATGTTTATATTAGTAAAAGAACCTATTTTTACATAGGTTCTTTTTTTAATTTATTAGATATTATCAAATGATGCTCCTGTAGGAGTTACGTTGAACTCGATGATAATGAATTCTAATGATGGTACAGGTTTTAAGAAAATCTTACCTCTCATTTCATTTCTATCGATTTCTTCAGGGTCATTAGATAATTGAACTCTAAAGTCAGCCAAACCTCTTTCTTTTCTGATGTTATCTAAGATTGGGTTTACTAAGTTCAAGAATTGATTTCTAACGATTTGGTCATTTTGTTCGAATAACAATCTAACACCAACTGCTGTAATCAATTTACGAGCTTGTAATAACAATCTTCTGATATTCAATCTGTCAAGAACAGAATCTTTAACTTGTAAGTTTTTGTTACCCCAAATTACAACACCCACATCTGAGAAAGTTGCCATAGGATTAACACGTCCTTCATATAAAGTATCTCTATCTTCTTCAGTAAGTTTAATTCTAGCTTGAATAGCGTTTGTTAAACCTCTATTGTAACCAGCTACTGCGTACCAAGGGAAAGCTACGTTATCAGTTAACGCGATGTTCTTACAAACCTCAAGGGTTGCTGGTAACCAAACGTTAACATTATTTTCAGTATCTTTTTCTTGAATCCATGGCCAATATGTGGCTGTATAGTTAGAGTCGATATCTGCTGCGTCTAGTAAGTCAATCAATGAAGCTGTATCATTAATAGATACAGAGTTGAATCCTAAACCAACTAATGGGTCGAATGTTTCATACTCTACGTTTTCAGGAGAAGTTACGATATAAACTGAGTCAGCTCTTTGTTCTTCAATCATATCGATTGTCTCTTGAACTAAGTAGTTGTTATCAGCGTAATCAATACCTGGAGTTGTGAACACGTTAATGTTAACCGCCTCAGGGTTTGCGAAAGTTTTAATACCATTCCAATATGCGTACAAGTCAGAAGTACCATCTTGTGGACCTAATTGTACGAATTGTCCAGTATTTACACCTGTTACGAATCCTGATTTACCTACACGGTATCTGTCAGTATTTGTTCTACTTCTTCTGTAACAATCCCAACCATCATAACCTAAGTAAGGTACGAATGTGAATTTTCTAGCTGAGATACTTTCGTAATTAGTACCAGCAATTCCTAAATCATCTCTGAATTCAGCTTCACCACAATCAAAGTTACCTGCGATTGTTGCTCCAGAATCCATGTGGAAACCTTTAGTTGTTGCTGTCCAATAAGTACTGTTTTGAGTAAGACCTTTCCAATTGAACATGTTTTGGTCAATACCAACTGTATTACTGATACCTAAGTATACTCTCTTAATTCTTTCGTTTTCAGGATCGTATGCTGTTTTGTAATCAATGAACGGAGGTAATGCTGTACCGTTAGTACCAACATAATCTCTAACAATATATCCCTCAAATCCAGCTGGGAAAGCGTCGATTGGGGCGTTAGGGTTCATAACCAACATAACGAATCTACTGTTCAATACGTTCTCTCCATCAGCTGTACCAATTCTCTTAGCGATATAATTGTTTGATGAAGGATCCATATTTAACTTAGCGTAACTTTCAAGGATTGAAGGTTTAGCGTCAGTATCATTCCATTGTCTAACGATGATGTCAAACTCTTTTGTATCTGGTTTAATGTTTTGAATAGAAATCTTAATTTCTTGGTTCGCCATTGTACCATCAGAGATTGAGATAAATTTGAATAACTTAACAACTTGATTACCACGTAACTCAGAAACAATCCAAGGAGTTTCAGGAGTTTGATATTGTTGTTTGTAGTTATCAATATTTGAAATGTGGATAAGGTTAGATTTAAGACCTGTAATAAAATTACCGTTAATTAAATCTTCTAACATACTAGGATAAATTTCCTCAACGTACACCTTAGCACCTCTATCATGACAATCAACACCTAATACACCAGGTAGATAATTTCTACTTGTTGTATCAAGAGATACGTCATATACTGCTGTAACACCACTTAAACCAACTGATGAAGCTGATAATTGGAAGTTACCTTTAGGGTTAGTTAATGCTGCACCCATATTAGCGATAAGACCATTAACTGATTGGTCAGTTGTCAATTGTAAGTTATCACTTATGTATTGACCTCTTGATCTTAGAACGGCTAATACCATACCTTCGTATTGACTGTATGCTGTAGCTGTGTAAGTTGTAACGGTACCTGTGATAGAACCTGTTAAACCTGTTAAACCAACTTGAGTTACTGTTGCAGATGCACCTGTAAATGAACCACCTTGTTTTGTGAACACGATACCTTGTGGGTAAACAGTTGTTACACCTGGTACACTTGCAGTTGTCAATGTTGGACCATTAGGGAATAAACCTAAACCGTATAGGTATGCTGCATCAATATTTGTAATGTTTGAATATGTACTACCTGTAAAGTCGGCAGTGAATGTGGTTGTAACACCTGATGAATTTGTTGAAGGGTCGTAGTTAGCTTCACTAACAACAGCCCAAGCATCTCCTGCATCGAAACCAGTTAAACCAAGTACTCTTGTAACAAATAATTGATTTGATTCTGTTAGATAGCTTTTAGCTATATAAGGAAGCTCAAATTTAGGTTTATTGTTACTAAATTTCTCAGGATTTAAACCGCCAAAAATCGTTACAAACTCATCATAGTTAGTGATGAAGATTGGTTCGAAAGCTGGACCTTTAACTGTTTCACCAACAACACCTAATGTAGTCACACCTACTTGTTGTGCTACGAAGGTTAAATCTTTTTCTGAGGTAAAGACACCTGGTGATACGAATACTTTTTGTGAAGCCATGTATTTTTTTATTTTTTAAAGAGTTATTTTCTTTTTATTAATAAATATTAGACTCCTTTTCAAAAGTATTTACATATCACAATATTAATTTAAAATAGTAGGTTTAGTGTCATACTTTCATCATACTTTCGACATACTTATAGTAAAATAGTATCATGAAGAGAGATAAAAACATAAAAATCACAAGTAAGACACACGAGATGTTAAAGGATTACTGTGAGAAGAATGGGTTGAAAATGTTTTCCTTTGTTGAGAAATTGATTCGTGAAAAATGTACAGGTGATAATACTGTTAAACCGAAAAAGGATTTCTATCAAGAAGATGATTAACGATCTAACACAGAGTTATCAATACTACCCTTTAAATTTTTAGCATCAATTTCATCGTAAGCTAATTTCTTTTCCCAAGAACCAAGAGCATGTTTCTTTTGTCTGAAAGCCCAATTAAGTACTTTACTCAATTTTTTACCCCTAGGGAATAAAGGTAATTTTTCATATTCTAGGTAACCAACAGAGGCTGATATAGTAATATTCTTTTCACCAAATTTAGAATTCTCTGTAGTTGTGATTGAATCTTCAATCCATTCACCCCATACATTTCCCATCTCATCCCATTTAATAGAGAAACCATCATATAACATATTACCTATTGTGGCACAAGTACCATCGATTAATCTCCAATAGATTTTAAAAGGAAGAGTCCAACTCTTTTCTTGAAAACCCATAACGATTGGGTAAAATATATTGAATATCATACCAATAACTATTACTGGTGTGAAAACTAAAAGTGACAAAATAGATGTCACAATACCTCTGAGTAATTCTTTCATGTTAAAAAGTTAATTGTTCTATTACGGCCGTTTTTATATCTTGTGTTAAATAAGGTTTTGTTGATGCACTAACTGCATCTCTTAATGGTTGTGTATATCCTTGTGTAAAATAATCCATCTGTGTTCTAACCGAGGTCAACAAATCAAAAGAATATGTTTGGTTTGCGGGTTCACCGTAGATAGCTTTTAAACCATCTAATAATGCTGTTTTGGCAAATGCAATCATATTGTTTCTTCTATCGATACCTTCTTGAATGCCTTCCTCTGAAGTATAATATTTCAGATAATTAGTAGTCAAACCTGTTGTACCGTCATTCAAATACCAAGTACTTGTTAAGAATCGGCTAGTAGCAATACCAATTTCATTTCTTGTGTAATCCCTTGTTTCTAAAACAACTAAATCTGAATAAGTATTAGCTGAATAATCGTAATTTCTATAATACCCAATTTCTCTTAATTCACCTTTAATAAAGGTTCTTTTTTTATTAAAACCTAATATATCATAATCCTGTTTAGATGGGTCTTCAAAAGAGTTATTAATTTTGAATTTCTTTCTGTCACAATAATTTGGATCATAAACATAGTTGTTAATGATATCATTTAATTGGTTTATTTGTGATTGGTCTAAATCATTATTAAAAATTAAAACTAAACCACTATCGGAGATATATGAGGAACCATTAGATGTCGGATCATCTGTATAGTTGTTCCATAACCTTAATCCCATATCAGTGTTTATTTCATCTAATATTTGTTGTTGATTAAAAATCGGTATGTTAAAAATATATGTTTGCATTTTATACTATGTTTGAATTTAAAATACCCATTATTGTAAAAGCTCTATCAGTAACCGTCCATCGTCCTGTTGGTGAGTTAAATTGAACTTTTATTATATCCCCACTTTTAACACCTGTTACATAACCATTTGTAGATATAGGGGCATTAAGACCGTTAGTTTGTGAAATGTTGGTTCTTTGCCTATTGGTTCCATTTATGGGATTACCGTTTATTACAACCCTAATATTACCAACACCAGCGTTGTTTGATAGAGAGGCTGTACAACTAAAGTTAAATGTATATGTTGTTGCCGAAATTGTTAAATTTCTCGCTGTTATCGTCATAGAACCAATATCCACCCAAGTAGAACTGTTATTTGTTGAAGTCACAGACGTGGCCCCTGTTACAGATTGATAATCTAATTTTGTTGACCCACTACCTGTGGGTGGTTGCCAAGATGCATTTCCAAAAATGTCTGAAGTTAAAACATAACCAGCTGCTGGAGCAACTGGGAATGTAAAATAACCATTAACTGTTATTCCACTGTTAAAAATTACAGGACCATTAACTGTACCCCCTGAAATTGTTGAGAGTCTATCCCAACCTATTTGTTTAACGTCTATTGTTGTTGTCCCACCTGAATCAGCTATTGCTGTATATAAAAAACCGTCTTGTGTATTAACGGCCATCTCACCAACTAAAAGTTGAGATGATGTGGGTATTTTGCCCGAAATATTAGACCTTTTGAGCCTAAAAATGTTTTCTCTTGTAGTGCCTGTCATATGTATGACCTACTAATTAAAAATTCCTATATAGGTTATGTAAAAAATGAGTATATACTCAATCTATAAATAGTCTCCGATTTTAAATGGGCTGTATTTTTTCTGAATTATTCTTACGATTATAGTTATGGAAAATTTACACCAACATAATTACACCAAAAATACCCCTCGACCTGTTATATGGTTGACTGGGTTGTCAGGATCAGGAAAATCCACTATTGCGGCAGCATTAGAAAAATTCCTATTAGAACACGCCCATAGTATTAAGCCTTTGGATGGTGACAATATTAGGATGGGGTTAAATAAAGATTTAGGTTTTTCAAATGAAGATAGAAAAGAAAACATTCGAAGAATTGCTGAAGTTGCTAAGTTATTTTCGGATACAGGTATGATTACCGTAACTTCATTTATTTCACCTTTTGAAGAGGATAGAAATATCGCAAGAGAAATAATAGGTGAAGATAACTTCATTCAAGTTTTTGTAAAAACACCTCTTGAGGTTTGTGAAAGAAGAGATCCAAAAGGTTTGTATAAAAAAGTTAGAAAGGGTGAGATAAAAAATTTCACAGGCATTGATTCTCCATATGAAGAACCGAAAAATCCACATATAATTTTAGACACAACAGTTTTAACTGTTGAACAATGTGTACAGACTATTGTTAACTACATGATATACCCTCACTCACATAAAAGGGTAATTGGTTGGTTATATGATAGTAGTAAAAACCTACATAGACCAATAGATAAAGGTTGGAGTTATACGAATCACGGTAATCCTAGTGTGAAAAATAATGGTAAACAAAAGGCTGTCTTTATCGGTAGATACCAACCATATCATTACGGTCACATTCGATTGGTTGAACAAAAATTAAACAAAGGAATTCCTGTTTTAATTATGGTTAGGGATATAGCACCAGAAGATAAAAATCCTTTCACAACCGAACAAACTGTTGACATGATTAGAAAGTATCATATGTGGAAAGGTCATGATGTTGAGGTTATGATTATACCTGATATTGAGAGTGTGAACTATGGTAGGGGTGTTGGTTATGAAATTAACGAATACGAACCACCTAAAGATATTGAAAACATTTCAGCAACATTCATTAGGGATTGTATTAAAAAAGGTAGTGAAGAATGGAAAGATGTGGTTGATAAAACATTACAAGAAGATATAGTAAAATATTTGAATGAATACGAAGAAAGTAAGTCTAAGGTTTAATACAAATGCAACCAATGACAACCCACTAAAGTGGAGAGTAATAATCGATGGGGTAGAACATTTAGCCTCACATGTTGATATAAATTGTAAAACATACACCACAAAAGATTATATTGAAGGTGTTGGGGATAAATGGCATATAACCTGTGAGCCAACTCAGATAGTGTGGGAGGGTGACGTAGTTAAACTAATTGGCGGGTATAGTAAAAATCTATCAAGAGTTAGACATATGATAAAGGCCGTTTCTTGGAGAGTTGTTGGTACTATAGATACTATGTTTGTAAGTACTTTAATATCTGGGGATATTAAAATCGGACTTTCAATAGGCGGTGCGGAAGTATTAACTAAAATGATTCTATATTATTTCCATGAAAGAATTTGGTATAGAGTACCTTTCGGTGGAAATAAGTAATAAAAAAACCCTTAGAATTTCTAAGGGTTTTTGTTTTTTAGTATGTACCACCGTCTAAGATGTCGAATTCGGCTAGAACCCTGACACCATCTGGTGCTCCATTATTTAAATTTGTATTTCTTATTACAATATCATTTAATTGTGTTAAGAAAGCTCTATTACTATATCCAGTCGAACCCGTATATTCAGTCACAGCCCCACCTGTGAAGGTATCCATACGAGCTATAGTTAAATAAACATCACCACCTGTAACTCCATTACCGTCTTGTATTTTAATACCAGACGCAATTGAAGTTGGTGTTGTACTACCTGATGGGTTATAGTTTAATGTAATTTGTGGATCCTCAACATATAGTTCATTTGTTGCGATTGTGGTACCAGTACCAAATACAACCAAATTACCATGGACTGTTAAATTACCAACACCTGGTGTGTTTGTCGAACCACCAGAACCAATAACTAATCCACCCTGACCAATAGTAGCTTGAGTACCCACAGGGTTGTTTGATATTAAATTACCTGTGGTTGTTGTACCAGTAACGTTAGCATTACCGTTTACCGTAATATTACCTAAAGTACCAATATCAACCGTTAAGTTAGCAAGACCTTGATTTTGACTTAAAGTTATAATGTTATTATTATTGTAAGTAAATCCAGTTACATATCTATCTAACGACGTACTACCTGTTGGTGATAAACTATTTAAATCAATACTGTATAAACTACCGTTGTTTGTTCTGAAATTTAAGATGTTACTGTTTAAAGTACCACCTGTTGTGAAAGTATCTGTATATGGTAGGGTATATGTACCACTAGGAACATCCTGATTGTATCTTAACCCAATAACTGCACTATTACTGTTATTAGTAGGTAATGTGGTTACCGTACCACCCGTTACATAGGTATCATTAACATCAATATTAGATAAGTCTACATTATATTGAACAGAGTCGTTTCTTGTAAATGTAATATTTCTGTTAGAAGTGGTGTAAGTACCACCTGTTGTGAAGGTGTTTTCAGTTCTTAATATGTAAGGAGTACCATCACTGTTTTTGTAAGTTAAACCAACTGTAACAGATTTATTACTGTTTGTTGCTGGAACTGTTACCGTACCACCTGTAACGTAAGTGTCATTAGACTCTGTATAAGCTGTTAAATAACCAACATTAATAATCTCAGTAGAACTTCCACCATTTACCGTTCTGTTATAATTAAGAACACCATTAAAATTACTATTACCACTAACAGTTAGATTACTAACATTAGTTGTACCATATAAAGTTAACCCATTGAAGGAATCAATTGTAACTGGTATATTTGGTTTACCTTGGTTTAAACTTAAAGTTAAAGTATTAGGTGTCCAAGTAGCACCAGTTGTGTATGAATCTACTGAACCAGCAATTGCTGAAATAGGTGCTAAAACAAAACCGTATGTTGTACCAGAAAGGAACTGACCAGCTAAGTTAGTTTGGTTTTGATATCTTTTAATTTGATTTCTTATTTCTAAATTATATAGATTAGAACCAACCTCAAAGTAGTTTGCATTATTATTTGAAGGTACCCAAGTTGGAGAACCCGCTGTTGAACCAGAAAAGTATAAAATACCATCCCCTAAGTTTAATAAAGGTTCACCTAATTGTACCCCACTGTTTGGTAATGTTTGACTAGGTATTACACTATTTTTTAATATGTGTATCGTTCTTCTTTTTGCCATTTTTTTGTTTTTTTATAAATATCTTAATTTTATTAATAAGTACCGCCTAGTAGGATGTCATCCTGAATTATAGAATTTTCAGCGTTTATTAATCTTTCTTCACCATTTAAGTCTGCACCTAAATTTAAAGACGGGGTGTATATAACTTCAGTAGATGCCCAAACTGTGGAACTTCCACTAACTGTATTTACATTTCTAAATCTTCTAGTTGGTGAACCAAAATTGATTAAATTATCTGAAGTTGGTACAACATCTGTTGGATAGAAAGTGACTGCATTATTAATTGTAACACCCGATTCACAAGCAATAATTGTTTCAGTATATATTGTACTACCAGTACCACAATTAATGATGTTACCATCAATAATAGCATCACCAGATATGTTAATTGTATTTGCAGTAAAGGTTGAGGCACCTAATGGTTCTACAACAAATATTCTGGTGATATCACCTGGTCCACAAAAATTACTGTTCATTATAATGGTACTGTTCCTCTTAATATTATCTCAGATATCTGAGTTGAATCTGTTCTAACTATACTTATACCCAAACTATCGTTCTCTGAAATAGAAAATGGTAGTGTGACTATATTACCGTTAACTCTAATAGTTACAGCAGTTATGTTTTGTGTATCTAATGAACTAAAAGTTGCTGTAGTATCCGAATCAAAAGTTAATGTTGTTGGTGAACCTGGTAAAAATTGTACAATACAATTTATAGTTTTATCGTGTTGTGTATCGTCTTTAACGAAGGTAGCCACAGCTTTAGGTCTCTTCGTATCAACTTCAAAAGAAAGGATAGCTCTTTCAAGGCCAGGTCTAAGTTCAAACTTATCTTCATCTAACACGTAAGCCATCATCCTCAATTCATATGTTTGTATGTAATATCTTTTACCATCAATATCATCCACAGTAGATTCATCACCAATACTTTCTAACATAATAGGGAAATAATGTCCCTTTATATTTACATAGGCTTGAGCTGAAGCAAATGTTTCTAAAACTTTCTCATTTAATACATTTAATTCATTCATTCTATAAGTGAAAAACCTAAGGTTGTAAGTTAGGTCAACACCAACAGGTTGAGGAATTAAATAAACGTCTGCACCCTTTTTATTTCCATCCCATGTAGGGATTACAGAAACAGGAATACGATAATCTTTAAGTGGGATATTAAAATCAGCTGGGTTAGTACCTGGTTGAACGTCTGGCTTTCTAACTACAGAAATAAAAGGAATTTTTATGTTCTTATATTTGTCAGAATTCTTCCAAGTTCTAGTGAACTCAGTCCATCTTTGTGCAGTTAAAAAAGATACGGGAACATTTTCGCCGTCTATCACCACATTTAAATCATTCTCAACCCAACTAACAAATCCTTTATCTAAATCAGTTAAATCAATCCCACGTGGTTGATTACCTGGATTTTCACCTAAATATTGGTCAATATAAGCCTTTGGCCCACCCTGAGGGTCGACCACCTTAACATCCAATTGTTTTTTTAATTTTTTAGGTAAAGCCATTTATTAATAATTAGGTAGAAATTCGTTAGCGTCTGCAGTTACACAAGTTATAGTTCTATAATATCCCTTATATCCTACTCTTGTATGTGCGTTATCAGAAAATATCTTACCATCATTACTTACGGTAAAATATTTTATATTATCTTCTCTATCAGAGTATCCTATGTAATCACCATAACTGATATCACAATTTAACTCATCTAGTTGTTCTTGAAATATATGAAAGGTTAAGTTACCATAATCCAAGTATCTATTCATACCACCACTATAGGACTTATTTTCACTTTCACTTAATTGAAGTTTAACTCTCAATTCTTTTGGGGCTTTAAATCTAATTTCATTAGACTTTGCCTCACCATAAACATCATCAACCAAGGTTTCTTTCCTGTCTACTTGAAATAAGACAACCACAATGTTAAGGTCACCCTCAACATATTCACGAGACATTTCGTTCTCAATACCGAAATCTATCTCATCGTAAAACTTACCTATACGGTTTATTGGAAATTTTTTCTTCGCCATGTGCACAAGTTTATAACAATAAATATTTGATAAAGTCTGATTTTCTTTATTTTCCACAGTCAACGCTTATATTTATTTCGTCAAATGATTGATTTAGCTAAATTAAAGAATAAAACGACTTTAGATAAGGTTCGTAATTATTCGGGAACCAACGATCACATCTTAAAAATGAAGAGTAGGTTGGAGTCCGAAGGTTTTTTTGTGCTCACAACTAGTCAAACAGAGTACATCCAAGAAAACATAGACCGTGAACCAATTGATGTTAATAAAGTTGTCGATATTGCCGTTTATTTGGGTGAACAACTAAAAGAAAAACACAGTCTAAAAAATATACCAGAAAGAGTTTTTGTTGAAAAAATATTGGCTGAGACTGATAAATCTTATCACGTAAAAGGTAAGTTATATAAAAACCAAAAAGATAGTATCTTATTCTACCTACCCAAGACACAAATTCATACAGATATGTTTGAAGAGAACTTGGATGATATAGTGGTTGATTTTGAGAAATACAAAAACTTAGATGCAAAAGGAAGGGTTCCTTTCAAACATCAAGAAGTTGGTATTAAATTTTTAATTAAGAAATTAAAATGTATATTAGCTGATGATATGGGTCTTGGTAAAACCTACCAATCTATTGTTGCTGCTTTAGAGACTGGGGTTGAAAAGGTTCTAATCATTTGCCCAGCTAATGCTAAGATTAATTGGAAGAGAGAGATAATGAATTTTGTTGATGAGGATGAAATTTCAATTATAAAATCTGGGTATTGGAATCCTAAGAAATTTACAATAATTAATTACGACATTTTAAATAAGTTCCATACCATTATTGATGGTAGAAGAAAATATGAAGAACATGAAGTTAAAAGATTTTTAGTTGATGAAGGTTATGACCTTATTATTATGGATGAGGCACATTACATTAAAAATCCTAAGGCTCAAAGAAGTAAAATTGCCATTGAGGTTGCTAAAAGTATTAACCGTAGATGGTTATTATCAGGTACTCCAGTTGCTAACCGTCCAATGGACTACTTCAACTTATTAAGTCTTTGTGAGTCACCTGTAACGGCAAATTGGCAATTCTACGCGTTCCGTTATTGTGCGGCTAAGAAATTCAGAAGAAAAGGTACCAATAGATTTATTTGGGTTACTGATGGTGCATCTAATTTAGATGAACTCCATATGAGAACAAAAAACCTAATCTTAAGAAGGAAGAAAGAAGACCACTTAGATTTACCACCTAAAATCGTATCACCTTATTACACAGAAATTGAAGATATGGATCACTACGGTCGTGTAGTTGATGAATATCTTGAATGGGCTAAAAGTGAAGGTAAAAACCTCGGTGCTGGTAGACATATGGTTGAACTAGTTGTTCTTAGAAAATATCTAGCTCAAGAAAAAGTACCTCACACAATTGAGTTAGCAGAACAAGCTATTGAGAATGGTCAAAAAGTTATAATTTTCACCAATTTCACACATTCATTTAATATGTTAATGGAACACTTCGGTAAATTAGCCGTAGGTCATAACGGTAAGATGAATGAGAAACAAAAACAAAATTCAATCGACCAATTCCAAGAGAACCCTGAAGTAATGGTGTTCGTTGGTAATTTAATTTCTGCAGGTTCTGCAATTACCTTAACTGCGGCTCAAATTGTTATTATGAATGATTTAGATTTCGTTCCAGCTAACCATGCACAAGCTGAAGATAGAGCTTACCGTATAGGTCAAGAAAAAACCGTAAACATCTACTACCCAATTGTAGATAACACCCTAGATGTACAAATATTCAACATTCTACAGAAGAAGAAGGACATCATCAACACTGTTATGGGTGAAACATCTGAAAGTCTTGACATCTCTGAGGAGATTGTTAACGAACTTATTAAAATGGGACCACTTAAAAAGTTAAAGTTGTAAGTTATTATTATATGTTGTGGATATTTATCAAATAAAGTCCACATGGCATTAGTAATAGACGATTCAGAAAAACAAAAACTATTCCGTCAAGTAAGACACAGATTGGGTGCTCCGCTTAGAAAAATTGAGTTGGATGACGAACAAATGTGCACTTTATTGGAGATTGCAGTTGAAGACCATTCCTCATTTATTAATGAGTGGTTAATTGAAACTCAATGGTCATCCTTAGACGGTATTAATTTAGATACAGCCGATTTAACCAAAGCCTTAACAACAAGAAGTTTAGGTTATGAAGATTCATTCACATATGCCTACTCAAAAATAGTAGGTCTACAAGCTCGTGGTCCTTGGGAATTAAAACAAGATTTTGTTACACTACAAAGTGGTCAACAAGTTTATTCAATCCCAGCTGGCCGAGAAATCAACGAAGTATTATATTTCCAACCACCAACAATGGATCTTGCACTTTTTTCAAGTACAGGATTTAATAATGCTGGTTTCGGTGGATTCGGTGGTGGCTTCGGTGGCTTCGGTGGTGTACCAGGTGGTGGTGGATTTGGTGGTGGTGGTTTCTATGTAACACCATCTTTTGATATTGCCTTAAGAAATGCGGACTACAACTTAAAACAAAGATTATTAAGTTCAGAATTAGTATATAAAATAACAGGTGGTCCTAATGGAACTAAGTTACTTCACTTAATGCCAACTCCAGGTAGTAGAGTTATATTCGGCGCAGGAACAGGACAACAAAATATTACAGGTTCTAAAGTTTGGTATTGGTATTATGAAACCAATTCAGACGAAGAAAGACAAAGATGTTTGAACGCGAATAAAGATATTGTGAAATTACCTTCTGACGTACCAGTTGATGTTGTGAATTTTAGTGAACTAAACACACCGTCAAAACAATGGGTTAGGGATTATTTCACAGCAATATGTAAAGAAACATTAGGTAGAGTTCGTGGTAAATTTGGTGGTGTACTCGGTGTTACAGATGCTGAAGTAACCATGGATTACGAATCTCTACTAAGTGAGGCTAAAGAGGATAAAACAGCTTTAATGGAAAGACTTAACAATAGATTAGAAAGATTGAGACCAGAAGCGATGTTAACTCGTAAGGCAAATGAAGCTGAACAATTAAATAAAGCATTACAATACAGACCATTAGGAATTACCGTAATATAATATGCCATTTATAACAAGACCCAACTTTGAGGATAGACAGGTAGTCCAATATAGTGGTGATACAATAACTCTGTCAGGTGGAACCAATATAAATAATTTAGGTTCACTTCAGATTAATGCACCGATATTAGATTTTACAGGTACTACAACAGCTAGTACTATTTACAATATTGCTGGAGTTCAAGGGTATGTAAATTATGGACAGCCGTCTTCATTTATTATCCAACCTCCAATTATCTTACAAAGTGGTACAACAGGTACTACAACAGTAGACGTTACAGGTTACATTTTAGGTGGTATGGATAGTAGTGGTCGTGTTACTTGGTATCCTGCATCTTATTTCTTAACGGGCGGTACTGCTGGAAGTGGTACTACATATGTAATTATAGATTTTACAGGTAATACTTCTGCAAGTTGTATTACTGATTTATTCGTCACAAATATTAATGGTTGTTCACCTTTACACATCCAACCTATAAATGGTAATGGAGATGTTTATATCGGTGAAAACGGTGGTGTTAATGTGGGTATTGGTACTAATTTACCAATATTCAGTTTACATGTAGAAAAAAATCAAAACAGTTATACTAATGGGTTCATCTCTAACAGTGACACTGGTACAACATCAACAGCTAATTGGGTTGCTGCATCAGATTTCGCTATAGCGTACTTAGGTGCGGCCTCATCAGGACACGCAATCTTCCCTTATATGGGGGTAGTTGGTAGTGTTGATTATGATTTCGGTATTATAGGTGGTCAATTAACCCCAGCTAATATTCGTTTCTATTCTGGTACCGATGAAAAGATGGTGATAACAACTAACGGTGACGTTGGTATTGGTACCTCACCTTCTGAAAGGTTAGATGTTTCTGGTAAAACTAAAACAATAGAACTCCAAGTGACAAACGGAGCTAATATTGGTTATGTTTTAACTTCCGATGTGTTTGGTAATGCAACATGGCAACCAGCACCATCTGGAACGGGTGGTACTACAACAATAGGACCATATGTTTATAGTACTGGTACAGCATCAATTGTACCACTTTCAGGTAACAACACAAGTGAGAGTTCTGCTGGTGTTATTTTAGGTGGTATTGATAACTACATTTCAGGTACAACAAGTGGGGCCGCTACCATTGTTAACGGTAATACCAATTTAATATATAGAAATAGATATGGTTTCATTGGTGGTGGTGTTAATAATAATATTATCAGAGGTGTTTCATTCGCCTCACATAATACAATTGTCAACGGTAATAACAACATAATATATCACCCTCAAGAAGGTGGTACCAACTTCATTGGTAATGGTTTAGAGAATGCTATTTCTGGTACAAATATAACCCACTCTTTCATCGGTAATGGTCAAAGAAACTTAATACGTACAACAACAACGGGTAGTGATAGTGCCGCTATTTTAAATGGTACAGATAATATTATAGGATACGGTACATCACCGTACGGTTTAATATTAAACGGTTCATCTAATAACGTTGGTAGTACTAGATATTCAACTGTAGTAAATGGTGATGGTAACGTTGTAGGACCAAATGTTGGTCACAGTATTGTTATATCAGGAAAAGATAATAGAATCTTTAACCCTGGTTCATCTCCTTTAACATTGGCTTACGATTTAATTGGTGATGGTTCTGGGAATACTATTAACATTTCAACCTACAGTTCAATTACAAACGGTAGAGGTAACTCAGTAGATTTCGCCGCTGGTTCTAGTATTCTTAATGGTGGTTTTAACTTAATATCTTATAGTGATATTAGTACAACAATCAATGGTGTTTATAATACAATTGATAATGCGGATTACTCAACAATTATTAACGGTACTTACAATGTGATAAGTGGATTTACAGGATCTACAATTATTGGTGGTAATAACATTATAGCCGACGATAATAACACAGTATATGTACCTAAATTAACCGCTGGCATACCTACATATACACCTAATGAAACTAGTGTATTTAAAGTTAATGAAAGAAATGCCTTTGGTCGTATAAGACCTAATTACATATCTGATTTAATATGGTCAGGTAATACAACAGGTACAACATTTGACATACCTATTCCAGCTGGTTGGGTTGTGGAGGATGTTAGCATATATGTTAAATCAAACGACACCAATGTTCAAATGAGTACTATTTCTACTACAGGTGGTGTTTGGGGATCTACTACTTACACGATGTTTATACCACCATTGATACATAATATTTTTACCTACATGAATATAACAAGTAATGGTCCAAATTATTTCACATCTCCCGATACATTATCAGTTGGGTTTTATGACGCTTTTGGTATACCAGCAACACCAACTAACGGGTTGTTTTATATAATGATACGTTATTGGGACGGTAATGAGTTATTCTAATTATGGATATTAAAAACAATTATTATTTTAAAAATTTTGAAGCCATAAACATTGTTTATAGTGATTATTGGGACTTCAACCTAATTCCTGATAGAATTGGGGATTGTTTGTTCTATGCCACTAATTGTAAGGACTCTTGTAAGTATGATATTGTAACTGATGGTTTGGTTGCTTGGTTCGATGTGAATAATACAGGAACCACTATCGATGGTACTTCATTAACTTCTTTAGTTGAATGGACTGGTGTTACGATTACTCCATCTTCTGGATTTACATTAAATGATTGGGGATTGACAGGTGTCGATAACGGTAGAACCACTTGTTTATCAGGTGAGACTTTAACTATTAGTTCTGGTGATACCAAACTAGTTCTTTATCCTGTAACAGGATATTCAATTACTTATGATTTTATTTCTGCCTGTACCACCACACCAGGTCAATTTGTTTACCCTTGGGCTTTTCATTCAGGTACTACAACTGTTGAAGGTTGTCCTGTTGGTAATACAATATGTTTAGATGGTGGTTTATATCAAGGGTTTTTTAAATTAGATACCGATAAACCTGCACCTATTAAAACTATAACCACCGATGGTTGTGGTAATTCTGGATATACACTTACAACAGTATCCGCATCAACTTTCTATCAAGTAATGCCAACTGATTTCCCTGTTGGTTGGACAATGGAAACTTGGATTAAATGGGATAACGAATTTTGTAAATTTTCGGGTATTACAAGTGGTGTTACAACTTTAAACGATTATTACCCTAACAATAAAAACTTCTTCTTCTATATCGGAACAAGAGCAGAGAATAAGTTTTGGAATGACTTCTCAGGTGAAACAGGTTTAGAAACGACAACAGGAATTCCACTTTCAAGAAGTGAATCAACAGATTTTGAATCACATATAATCGATGGTGGTCAAAATTGGTTCTCAATTCAAACACCATCATGGGGTGGATGTAGACTTTGTTGTAATTGTGCATGTACTGGTGATACAAGTAACAGTGTAACCACAGGTACAACATACAATTATTGTGACCAACTATCTGAAAACGCTTTAGGCTTTAGAATTACCGATGATGGTAGAATTGGTTATAGAAAAATGACCGTTACGGGTGATTGTTATAATAATAAATTTAGAATTACAGGTACGGTTATGGAAGAAGGTTATTCAGAACCTAATATCATACCAACAGGTAACTCTTGGAACCATATTGCTGTGACATATACAGCGGGTAGTGGTATTAAAAACACATTACCTTCTGGAACACTTAAGTTTTGGGTTAATGGTTTAGTGAAATATAGTGTAAAAGATTTTATCGGATTAAAATTACGTGCCCTTGACGAATGGAGTGACAAACAAATTGGAGTTCCTTTTAATATGACTTGGGGTGGTGGTACACAAGGTTTAATAGAGAGTCAAACTTTCCATGGACCTGATTATTTAGATAGAAACCAATTATTACAAACAAATTTTGCGGGTAGTTTTGAAGGTGAACTATCTCAATTGAGGTTCTATGAAAAACCTTTAGATGTTTTGGAAATAAGAAATAATTTCTTTGTTGATTGTAGAAGATATTGTAGACCTGATACTTTTGGTGGTTCTCATATTATACAACCCAACTCAGGATTTTGTGGTCAATGTAAAAGTGGACCATTACCACCGTACATTTTTGTACCGTGTACTTAATATTTATTAGATATGGCACAAAACTTTTTTATAAGAAAAAATTCAAACTTACCTCTATTAAAATTAAAGGTAATCAATGACGGTAGACGTGATTTTCGTAAAATCTATGACCGTTTAGAAAATGCTGCCATTACATTCTCGATGATGGATGATAAAGGTAATTATAAGGTTTTTAACAAACAAGGTTTATTACTTCCAGTTGATAAGGAAATCTGTCAAGAAGATGGAGAATACTACTTAGGGTATAAATTTGATGTTAAAGATACTAATATGGCTGGTTCATTTAAGGCAGAATTTAGAATAGACTTTTTAGATGACGGATGTTCATTAATTGTCCCTATTAGAGAAGATTTATACGTAAACGTACTTGACAGTTTTACTAATGCTAAAATTGTTTGTTAACGTTTACAATACACCAACTTTTTACGATTTTTATTTAGTTACTAATTTTTAAACGAGTGGGTATTCTGTCCCCGTCCCAAACAGAGAAGACATATGAGTAAAAAAGAACAAATTGTACAGGCAACACCTGAAGATATTAAAGTGTTCCTTGAGGGTAGAGACCCTGAAAAATATATCGTACAAGTAGAACTCGACCAAACAGATGATTGGTCAGTCGACGAATCCAACCGAGTTTACACAATCATTGATGACCCGAAAAAGGGTAAGATGATTAAAACCCAAAAATTTACCCCTTTCTTATGGACTAAATCACTCAGAGGTAGTGGTTTTTATGGTGATGATGTAGAAAAAATGCGTCGTGAAGCCAAGAAATATGGTATTTACACCGAAAAACTTAGAACTGACGATAATGAAAGGTTAGAGGAGGGTTTCAAATATATTGTTAAAACATCTGGAACTTATCGTGATTTATTAAACTTCTTTAAGCGTGGTGGTTTAGACCCATGGAAAAGAAGAGATATGATTCAAATGGTACAACCAATTGAACAGTTCATGATTCAAACAGGTAAAAGATTATTCAAAGGTTTTGAAGATTATACTGAAGTTCATAAGATGGTATTCGATATTGAGACCACGTCTTTAGAACCTGAAGAAGGTCATATCTTCTTGATAGGTATCAAAGATAATCGTGGTTTTAGAACTATTATCGATTCTTATGATGAAAACGGAAAATGGACAGAAGAAACTGAACGTAAAATGATTATCAAATTTTTTGAAATCATTCATGAACGTAACGTATCAATCATTACGGGTTACAACTCAGAGAACTTTGACTGGAGATATATCCTTGGTAGAGCTAAACTACTTGGTTTAGACGTTGAAAAGATAGCCAAAACAAAACACCCTTTAATTAATCTTAAAAGAAAAGAAGCTAGTTTAAAACTAGGTGCCGAACTTGAACAGTATGAACAAACTGTGATTTGGGGTACCAACGTTTTGGATACACTTCATAGGGTTAGACAGGCCCAAGCTTTGAACTCAAACATTAGAGAGGCGGGGTTAAAATACATTGCGAAAGAGGCAAAAGTAGAAAGACCAAACCGTGTTTATGTTGATGGTGGTCAATTAGGTAGGATGTGGGTAGAAAATAAGAATTATTATTACAACCCAACTAGTGGACAATGGTATAACCTAGAAAATGACGTTAAACCTGAACCTAAGTTACACGAAAACAAGAAAGGTGAAATGGTGGTAATTGATGGTTATGAAGATAAGTGGGAGATTGTTGATGGTAGATTTTTAATTACAGAATACTTAACGGATGACTTGTTAGAAACCGAACAAGTAGATGATATCTACACACAAGCTGGTTTCTTAACTGCGGCTTTAGTACCAACCACTTTCGGTAGGTCGATAACCATGGGTACAGCAACAATGTGGAAATTGTTGATGATGTCTTGGTCATACGAAAATAATTTAGCATTACCTGATATGTTACCAAAACGTGATTTCGTTGGTGGATTATCGAGGTTATTAAATTTGGGGTATAGTAAAAAAGTTGCGAAGTTTGACTACGCATCACTCTACCCATCAATACAATTAACACACGAAGTATTTCCTGATTGTGATATTACAGGTGCGTTAAGAGCTATGTTAAAGTATCTTTCTGATACTCGTAACAAATACAAAGGTTTAATGAATGCAACCGAAGACCCAAGGTTAAAATCGATGTATGATAAGAAACAATTACCTATTAAGATTTTAAATAACTCAGCATTCGGTTCTATTTCAGCTCCTTATATTTTCCCTTGGGGTGATATCGATATTGGGGAACAAATTACGTGTACAGGTCGTCAGTATCTTCGTTTGATGATTAAATTCTTCATGGATAGAGGTTATAAACCTTTGGTATTGGATACCGATGGTGTTAACTTTTCATGTCCTGATGATGTTGAAAGTAGAAAATACGTTGGTAAAGGATTACATCGTTTCGTTAAGAAAGATGTTGTTTATGAGGGTATCGACGCAGATGTTGCTGAATACAACGAAAGATATATGTTCGGTGCGATGGGTCTTGATATTGATGATATCATGGATGCTACCGTAAACTTCTCAAGAAAAAATTACGCTATCTTAAAACCAGGTGGAAAAGTTAAATTAACAGGTAACACTATTAAGGGTAAAACTATTCCAAAATACATTGAAAAATTCTTAGCTAAAGGGATTAGAATGTTATTAAACGGTCAAGGAAAAGAATTCGTTGATTATTACTATGAGTATTTGGAAAAAATTTACAACAAACAAATACCTTTAGTCGATATTGCAAACAAATCAAAAGTTAAGAGAAGTGTTGAATCTTACATTAAAAGAGGTTTAGATAAAAACGGTAGAGAATTACCTAGACAAGCACATATGGAGTTAATCATTCGTGATAAAATCAATGTTAACTTGGGTGATACACTTTATTATGTTAATAACGGTACACGTAAATCACACGGAGATATTTCAGTTAGTAAAACTAAAAAAGATCCACCTGAAGGAACACTTAAATTTAACGCTTATTTAATCACAGAGGATGAAATCAAAAAGAATCCTGATTTAGTGGGTGAGTACAATGTTCCAAAGTATGTAGAAGCTTTCAATAAGAAGATAGAACCATTATTGGTGGTGTTCCCTTTACACGTTAGAGAATCTTTAATCATTGAAGACCCAGAACAAAAACAATTCTTCACATCTAAAGAATTAGAATTAGTTGGTGGAATTCCAACAAATCCTGAAGATCAGGATACTCTTGAAGAGTTAATGACTATGAGTGATGGTGAAATTGAGTTTTGGAATCAAAAAGGAATTTCTTCCGAATACATGATTAAGGATAGATTTAAAGAATTAGAACAAATCCAATAAATAAATGGTTTTTCTTTGATATTTATAGAGAAAACATTAACATGATTAATTGGATAAACGAATTAGTAGATAAAGATGGTGTCAGACTCGGTGGAAACAATGTTAAACTGAGTGTTGACAACTCTGTATCTTCTTCAAATAGTACTATAGACCCCATGTATAACCCAACAAATGGGCGTCAACTAAAAAATGCTACAGCATTACAACGTCAACAAGGGTATAGAAAATCACCATACTCTTTAGTTCCAATGCCAACCATGACACCTGGTAAGGATCCTTCAATAGATTATATGGATGATGAAGAGGAATTAAGTAACCCTAAGAAAAGATTAGAAGATAAATCTAAACAGAAAATGGAAGAGTATGTTGAAGATATCGTTACTAAAAAATTCCCAAAAGACGTTTTAAACAAAGTTAAATCTACTGATGATATTCGTAGAAATGGTGTACCTGATGTTGAGGTTATTGCTCAAGAAAACCCAGTATTAGTAAGAAAAGTTAAAAACCTTATCGATATAATCGAAAAAAATCAGGCTACTGGTGAACAAAAAGGTATGATATTAAACTACCTAATTAATAATATCGGTATGGTTGATATTCCTTCCGAATTTAAGCAAGAGATGTTAAAGAAGTTAAGATAATGGCTAATAGTTCACTACAAGGATATAGTTGGAACATTCCAGAGGAGTTGTATAATCACCTCAATCGTATTATGAATGCATATAAAGGTGATAAAAATGTAGAGGGATACCAAAGACTTAGGAATATGTTAGATAGTAAGAAACTTAGTTATGAAAACATTAAGTTAATTAAAAATTTCTTCGATTCTTTCGGTGGTAGTAAAAATGATACATCTTATATACTGAATGGTGGTAACAAAATGAGATTTTGGGTTAACGACACCTTAAATAAAGCTAGAGAAGGTATTAAAAACCCTAAAGATGCTAAAATGAAGGTTGGTATGGGTAATCAACATATCAAAACACACAGTAAAAATGGTATATCAACAGACAACGTTAAATTAAAAAAACAAAAAATAGGTTCCTCAGCAAGAAAAGTTTCCGATAATCGAGGTATTTATGAGATCAAGATAATGGAAAACTTAATAAACATTTTCGAAGAGAATAAGAAAATGTGTAACATTTAAAAACAAAGAATATGAATCCTAAATCACCAATTTCACCAGTTCTAACGGACAACGCGAGTGTTCAAGATATGGGGCCAGGTGGGGTATTGAATCAACTACCTAGTTTGAAAGCTACTGCAGAAATGGAGAGAACTAAATTAAGTGTCATGAACGATTACAGTGAAGACAACAAATATAGTGCTCAAAATCCTGACGCTTTAAGTGATATCGGACGTGGTGTTAATAATAATGCTGTTGGTACAAAAGTTGACCAATTAACAAAAAATGCATTGTTATACTCGTCAGGTAACAAATATAAACCAGGTATGGGTTACAACAATAAAAACTTCCCAGAACAGTACTGGTAAAATGAAACTTTACTCTATCCTAAATGATATTATTTTAGAAGCTGCCGAGAGGATGGAAGTTGAAAGAGCAATTGTTAATCACGATAGAATTAGAATTAATTATTTAGGTGATGAAACAATTAAAGCAGGGGAAAGAGATATCGAACCCTATGTTTTAGGACTTTCAAAAGCTGGCAACCCAATATTACGTGCTTATCAATATAGAGGTGTTACCGACACTGAACAACCAGGTTGGAAAACTTTTAGATTAGATAAAATCAGAGATTGGAGCGAACTAAATGATATGCCTTTTAGAACACCCATTTCAGATCGTGTTAGGAACATACCTAAATACAATCCTAATGGTGATAGAAGTATGATAACAATATATAAACAAGCAAGGTTTTAATGAATCCACAATTACTTGAAATATTAAAAAAAGCGAAAGCTGTAGATAAAGCAGCTCAAAAATTCGACAATGGAGCCCCAAAAAAATCACATTCAGCAGGATTGTTGAATGAGATTGATGGTACTAAACTTATCTCAGCTGAAGAAGCTGGTATGATGGGTCACTCTGGTGGGAATATGATGAATTCTTCACAGTCTTTTACAGTCAAAAAAGATGTACAATCTGAAGGTTATAAAAGTGCTGTAACTAATTCTAACTTACCCCCAGCTATTAGAAAAGCTATGTTAGAGAATCCAATACCACAACCTGATATGGGGTTTGATGTAGACGAGGATGCTATTAGAGAATTAAGAGGAACCCCTATTAGAGAAAACAACGAACCTTTCTATAGTGAAGAAGATGAAATTGATATGTATGAAAAACCTGTTAGAAGACAGGAAACACAAAAAAAGAGAGTTATTCGTGAAGAGGTTTCAGAACCAATCAATATTGATGAGAAATACTTGAGAAAGTTAATCGCATCAGAACTAACAAAGGCACTACCAAAAATTATTGAGCATTATTTTGATAGTCGTTTAGTTAAAGAAAATGTTCAATTTAAGGCAGGTAACACTATCTTTTCTGGTACCGTAATGCCAATGCCAAAAGTTAAAGGAAAGAATAATATTTAACCTAAAAAACAACAAACCATGGAAAAAGGATGTGGATGTAAAGGCAAAAAAGGTACACCAAAAGGTAATAAGTAATTAATAAACCTTTACAAAATTTAAAAGAAACCTCACATTTAAGTGAGGTTTTTTTATTTATAAGAATTAAAATTTAAAAAGAAATATGAGCAAAATTAAAGTTTTAGTGGTACCGTCAGACAGAAGTGGGGTATC
>ERZ724522.98-NODE-98-length-49804-cov-8.247502_pt1 | contig 49804 bp, 72 predicted proteins | sample MGYA00376055_ERZ724522 | MGnify/ENA primary metagenome ERZ724522 (study PRJEB28724, sample SAMN07190884) | wastewater metagenome | isolation source: effluent of sewage treatment plant in Hong Hong | place: Hong Kong | collected 2016-03-17 ... | reverse complement strand
CACAACCATCTAATGTATCTGATACAAAATCTGCTGAATCAATTTCCACTATTGAAGAGTATCTTGTTAATAATCCTTCAATACTTGGTGATAATGGTATAGTAAGTATGACAGAGTTCGCACGTAGATTGAATGATCTTGGGAAGTTCAATATGGGTCACTATGGTGTTTTAACAAAATACCTTAACGATAATCCATCTATAAAGAAAGAGATGGCAAAAAGGAATTGTAAATGAAAGTAGAAGAATTCGCATCACTACTGTTTGATATAGAATCTGTATCTCACGTAGCACACCTTCAGACAAAGAAGTTCTCTGACCACATGGCATTGAATGATCTTTATGATGGCATTGTTGATCTGCGTGATAGATTCATTGAAACTTATCAAGGTAAGTATGGTATAATCAAAGGATATGAGCTTGAGAGCGATCCTGAGATTGAGATCAAAGTATATCTCAAAGAAACAGTTGGTGCTATTGAGAAATACCGTGAAGAATTGAAAGATGGTTATCTTCAACAGATTGTTGATGATGTCATTGAACTCATATATGGAACTCTCTATAAACTTAATACACTTACTCAATGAGCTGTCAGATAATAAGAGAAGATGGTGAAGTAACAAACGTACTTGCTGAGAATGGTAATCCTTCTCAACTGTATTCATCATTGAGGGATTTCCTTGATGAAAAAGAAGCGTTGAGTATATGGACTGCCACTCAGACACCTCAATTCAAAGAATGGTTTGCTGGTTCTAAGTTCATTGATTCCAATGGTGAACCACAATTATTCTTTCATGGTAGTAAAGAACAGTTTAACGAGTTCAAAGCAAATCCTCATAGATACAGTACACATCAGTTAGACAGAGATGCATTCTTCTTTACTGATAAAAGAAGGATTGCAAGTCAGTATGGAGATCATCTGTATCCTATATTCCTCAATGCTGAAACAATTGAGACTCATAAATATACTGGTAAAGTCGGTTTAAGAGAGTTCAGAGAAAGAGAATCTGAGTTTATCAATTCTGCTGATACAGATGGTGTCATACTTGATACACTTGATAAAGGTGGTAGACAGAAACAATATGTGGTATTTGATGTATCTCAGATAAGAAGTGTTTATAACATTACTGACTCACCTATTGTATTCAAACAGAAGGAAGTAAACTATCAACTGAAATCTATTCAAACACTTCAATCTCCAAAAGCTGATGAGATATTCAGAAAAGGAGATAAAAATAATTGGGATATAGATAAAATACTAACTGAACTTGCTATACCTAAAGAACAGAAAGAACTTATTAAATCATTCAATACTCGTAACAGAGAGGAAATACTCACTTCTCTGTTAGCTAATTATAGTTATACTATTGAGATTAATACTGCTAAAAAACATATAAAAGAAGTAACTGATCCCGGTGAGTATTCTGATGACGAAATAGATAATTTTTTTGCTGAAGAGTTTGCAGATAAACAAAATAATACTCAATATTATTCAAACCTATCAGCTCCAGGTGGTACAGGTAGAAATAAATATGAAGGCAACCCTGATTGGGAATATCAAGAGTTAGAATTTAAAATACCATTAATTACACCTATTATTAAAGGTCATGCTAAATTTGCAACTGATAATGGAATTGGTTGGGTTAGAGTATGGTATAATAAGAAAACTGGTGCTGTAGAGATACAAGAAATACAATCTGATTTATTTCAGAAAGGTAGAGATAAAGAAAATCTAACTGCAACCTTAAAAAATAAAAATAACCAATTTGTATTAAATGGAATTGTATATGATACCAACATTAAAAACTTTGAAACAGGTGAAAAAACATATACGAAAAGAAATGAAAATTTCGGGTGGGATAAAATTACAAAAGAAGAATATGATATAGCAAAAGAAAAACTAAATAAAGAAAATAAAGAAAACAACTTTTTACAACTTCTAAACAAAAATAATAACTGGGTGACATTCTTTGTTAAATCTATTATACAAGATAGTGCTAAAAAAGGATATGAAAAAGTATTATTTCCTACTGGTAATACAGCAAGTAAAGTTGAAGGACACACTACTTTAGAAGAATTTAAAAAAGAGAAAGAAGATAGGATTAAGCAATTAAAGCAAGAATTAGAAAGCAATAAACAAAAACAATCTGTAACTTCTTTTAATGATATTACTCAAAAAGAATTTAGTATTAAAAATGAAAAAGGGGAAAGGGTAGATTATATTAAAAGAGAAGGTGTTTGGGTAAAGCAAAAATTAACCAATGAAGGAGAATTTAAACAGGCTAAGCCTACAAATGAAGACGTATTAAATGCTTACAAAGAAAGTTTACAATTTTTAAAGCTTAATGAAAATATAGATAATGAAATAAATCAACTCAAACAAGAACTTGAAAGAGTTGAAAAAGAAGGATTTGGTGCTTTAAGACCTATTTATAATTTCTATGAAAATACTGTAACTAATATTCTTAAAAAACAAGGATATCAACCTAAGTTAATTACTAATGAATATGGTAATACTTGGAATGAGGTAAGTATAAACAAAACTCATTTAAATACTATATTCTTACAGATACTACCTGATGAACCTAAACACCGTGCTCGTATAATTGAATTGACAAAACAGACAAAAAATCCTGAGAAGGCTCTTATTGCTCTGTTGAGAGAATTACAGATAATAAATAAGAAGAAGTTTAAAGGTAATTACTATATAAGATCTGTTGACAAAGATGCAACTGATGGTAGACGAGCATATTATCAGAACAGAGTTAATCGTGCAGAGACTATTGCTGCAAGACTTGAGAAAGCATATAGCACTCCAATCATCAGTCTTATAAGAACTGAAAACGCCATTAAAGTTATCTTTAATAAAGGTACACTTGGTTTCAGTGCTTTTGAAAAAGATATGCTTGACTTTGCATCGACTGAAGAAAATAAAAAGATTCAAATCGACTCCGAAGCTGCTGATGCTGTACTTGATGCCAAGATGAAAGATATAATGTCTTTGATGGGTATCAAAATGGCTGACTACGAAGATTACAAACAATGGTATGAAAAGAAATATGGTAGACCTCTTGGTGCAATAGGTGTGGCTGATATGCTGCATCAGGTCATTGCGGTCAAAGAAGGTCATACCGACATAAGTACTCTACCTGAAGAAATCGGTCACTTCATCATATGGGCAATGAAAGATGATCCTATTATGAAAGAGATGATTGCCAACGCACATCTTAGTGAACAATGGGAACTTCATAGCGAAGAATATCTTGCTGATTACAACGGTAACGAACAGATGGTTCGTATGGAGATCATCGGTAAGATGCTTGCTGATCAAATAGTTGCCGATCACAAAGCGGGTATTGTCAAACCTTATTGGAGACAGAAACTTGAGAATCTATGGAAAAGATTCTTGCGGTTGTTCGGTGTAAAAGAATCCGAACAGCAATTATTGAAATCGAGGATATCTGAGATCGCTGGTAATGTTGCAAGACGCGATGTTGCTCAATATGCTAATAGACTGCAAAAGGGGGAACGTCTTGAAGACGTTCAGATATTCAAAAAGCTCGACCCTAAAAGAGCTATCAATAGTAAACTGCTGACTGGTAGAATATCTCATATTGATAAAGGTATCGAGATCATTGAAAACAGAATACGATACTATAAATCAAGAGGTCTTGAAAGTTTTATTGAACAGGAAGAGAAGAAACTTACTCAACTCAAGACACAAAAGAAAAGCAAACGTCACACATTTGCAATAAGTTTTATAATAAAGAATGCTTATGATAAAGCTGTTGCTATTCAAGAAAGAATAGACGCTCTTGAGAAAGCTAAAGAAGATGGTTCAATAAAGAATAATCTCATACAGAACGCTCGTATACTTGATGAGATGCGAGATCACACTGTTGCTTATAAAGATCTTATCAAGAGTATTGAAAGAGATCTTGCAAGCATAGATATTGAATCTCTTGAAGATGCTGATAGAGGTATTCTTGAAGATGCGATACATGATGTCACCACTACAAGAAGAGTGATTGATAGAATGGAAGATGTCTATAAGGAACATTCTTTGTACCTTGTTGCTGAGTGGTTGAAACCTGTATTCAATAATATAAGATTCAATACGGAAGCCGATAGACAAGCTGCTATCAAACAGATGGAAGCATCGTTGGAGAAAGGTCTTGATATTCATACAATCGATGCTAACGTGAGATCTCTTGCTTCAAGCAGAAGTGATATTCTTTCTTTTATTGATGCGCGTATCAAAGATTATATTGAGATCGCTCGTCAAAAAACTGAACAGGATAAGCATGACATTTTTGAGATACATGAGAACGCAGGAATGCAAGATACATCTTTCATGTATGAGAAAGATTCTCACGGTATACCTACACGCTACATATTGACAGAAGTGCATTATGGTAAATTTGAAACAGAGAGATCATCGTTCATAGCGGGTCTAAGAAGAAAATATACAACACCCGGTGATAATAGACCTTGGAATGATATATATCAAGAACTTGATGAACCTGATCAAATAGGTTATACATCTGCCGTTTCTAAATGGTATAAAGACAATACAGAAGTGAAGCCTGATGTAGAGCAGATCAAAGAATCTATGCGTGAGCGTATATACAGTCAGATGGTAACAGAGACTGCTGAATCAGATATCAAGAAAGCTCAAGAAAAAAATGCTAAAAGAGAATATGATTCTTGGTTAGAATCGAATAAGACATATGACTATGTGAATGGTGAAAAAAAGCACGTAGGTTATAAAGGTATTCTTTCAAGACCACTATTGTCTAAATATGCAAACCCTGCTTTCAACAACCTCACTGCTCAACAAAAGCAATATTATGACCAGATGATGAAAAAGAGGGATGAGATGTTCGTAGGTCTTAATGCTCACTTCAGATATACGAATCTTGCACCTCAGATACGCAAAGATTGGTTAGAGAGATTGAAAACGGGTGGGCAATATAAAGAGAATCTCAAAGAGTTGATGAAAGAACTCTATATGCCTGTTGAAGATGATACTGAATATGTTCGTCTTGATGAAGGTAATAAAAGAGTCAAATCAGCTCCTTTATGGTTCTTCAGAGAGATCGAAAATCCTATGAACCTCAGTATGGATTTCACAGGTGGTATGGTAATGCTTGCCGATACTGTCAACAGACATAAGACATTCACCACAACAACATCAATGATACGAATGGTACAAGATGTTGTTGATAACAGAACAATTCTCTCTGGACGTAAAGATGATCTTCGTGATGAGATAGTCGGTATCGGTGGTAATACTGCAAAGAGACTACGAGATTACATTGAGATGAATGTATATGGTGAGATGAAAGAAAACGAGACATATGCGAGAGCACTTGATTCTTTCATGACATATACAGCATTGAACACACTCGCCTTTAACCTATATGCTAGTATAAATAACTCTATTCTTGGTAATCTTATGATAAAGCAAGAACAGTTGTCTGGTAAATATATCAAAAAGGAAAATCTCTCGTTTGCAGATTCAACAATGAATAAGAAGAATCTGTCTGAAGTAATGAATGATATCGGTAAGGTGACAACTACGAGTAAGTTAAGGTTATTCCTCGATAAAGTTGATGCGCTACAGGATCACAGATCAAGAATGCACACCAATGCTGACAGAGGTAGAAGATCCAGATTATTCAATATGTCCACCGTATTCTTTATGACAACATTTGGTGAATGGCAGATAGGTGCGAGAATGGCACTTGCTATGGCAGACACTATCAAATTAAAAGATGCAGCAGGAACACCGATCAATCTTTATGATGCATTTGATGTAAAAGGTAAGCGTCTTGTCATGAAAGATGGTATCACTAAAGAAGATGGTACACCATTGACAGAAGCTGATATAAGAGCATTCACTATACGTCTTGCTCAAGTTAACCAATCAATGCATGGTATCTATAATGAGACAGACAGATCTGCATTACAGAAACACGCCATCGGTCGTCTGATATTTCAGTTCAGAAAATACTTCGTACCACAGTTTGATAGACGTTGGGCTGACAAACATATCAATGCTGCACTTGGTGAAGAAGAAGAAGGTTACTATCGAACAGCAGCACGAGTATGGAAGAAACTGAATGATGAGACTAACGTGATGAAATTTCTCATGATGATGAAGTCACCTTTCAATAATGAACAACTAAAACAAAAAGGTCTGACTGATCTTGAAATATCAAATACTATTAAAACAGCAACAGAGATTTACTTCATACTCGGTTGTATGGTTATCGGTGGTGCGCTATCAATGCTTGCAGGAGAACTCGATGATGATGAACCGATTCTATCTTGGGGAATAAATATGTCAGCCTATCAAATGAATAGATTGTCTACTGAAATGGGTGCTTACATATTACCAAGTGAACTTCTGAAACTGTTGAGTTCACCTGCTGCATCTATCAATCAGTTCAGTCACTTCACAAGCTTCTTAAACTCATTTGACTATAATCCTTTCGATGATGATCCTTTTATAAGAGTATACTCAAGAGGAAGACATAAAGATGATACAAGATTATATGTGTGGACTAAAAAAGCAGTACCGCTTGTAGATACTATTGAGGATTGGTTCTATCCTGAAGAGAAAGCTGGATATTTCAATATGGTGAATAAATAAAGATCACTGATATATAGACTGCAAAAAGGGGGACTCATCATCCCCCTTTCTTATTGATATATCATTCAGTGAATTGCATTCATCTAAGTCCGTCAAAATTTATTTGATTCATATTTTTCTTTCAACCTTTGAAGTTGTTCAAGTTCTCTTTTACGTTCATTCTCTTTACGTTCTTCGAGAAATAACATACGTTTCTGATATTCTTCATCATTTTCGGTTCTGACTTCATATGCATAGATGTCTAAAGAATCATATTCAATTCCTATATAAATATGTGTAGCACCTTGATTTTCAAGATCATCAATAAGCATACGCATATCTGCTATTGAGTCACCATATCCCCAATTAATATTACTTGATAACCTTCGACTAATTTCTATTCTATCTTTATTCATATATTAATTTTATTAAGGTTAACAGATTTGAAAATGACTTTATACCATTCATAGGTTCATCCATAAAATACACACGATAATTATGATTGATCAATATGTTTTTGAGTTGATAATATGGCATATTCCATGCATCAAGTTTTCTTTCAAACCCCAATTCTTCTAATCTCCAATATATGATACGATCATGAAGTAGATCAAGAAAGTAATATTTACTTATCTCTTCTTTACTCGATGTTCTCAAATGAGATATGAAGTTTTTATAGATTGTTTCACTATTATCGGGAACTATCCAATGTTTCTTCACATTACTCAATAAAGCAAGCGGAAAGGTGTAATTAATTGGTTTTGTCAAACGAAACTTACTGAATAGATTCAGATCTTTTTCGTTATGAATGACGCAAAATGAATTTGAAAGTGTAGTCATTTGTTATTATCATATAGGATACTCTTGTAGTAGAATATCAAACACTGTCATTACATCATCACCATTGGTGATAACATATTGTATCTGACTCTTCTGAACAAAATAAGCAGCTACTACCCATTTACGAATATCTTCGTTTGGATCAGTGACAAGCATTACCATCTCACCGATATCGTATGCTGGCTCAAATGTTATCTTCTCCGGTTTTGCCATTATCAAAATTGAATGCGGGGCCGTTGAGATGAATGTCATTAGGATCATTCACAACAACACCCCCTATGTTAAGTATCGTAATAGCTACAGATACCGCATTTTGTAAAGCATTAATAGATGCTGAAGTAGGATCAACAATACCTCTTTCAACAAGATCGCATACTTCTCCTGTAGAGAAATCAATACCTATTCGACCACCGATTACTGTTCCTACCTTTTTTTCTGCATATAGATTGCTTGTATCAAACTGAGAACTCTCAAGCATTTTGTCAAAAAGAGAATAACATGCGTTTTCAACAATCTCATATCCCTTTTGTACGGCAACATTCCAATTCTCATTAGCAACATCAGTAGCGTAAACAGCATTTTGTAGTGCCATACCACCGCCAACAGTCACACCATTATTATAAGCGGCCTTTACTGCGTGAACAGCATCATCCACACGGTCTTTCAATTCATCAGTCTCAGATGGTGTATCACCAGCTATTTTGATCAGCATAAGACCACCTTTAAGTCTACGAAACCTACTTTCAACAACGAATTTCTCCATTGCATCGGTTGTAGTATCAAGCGTGTGTTGCATCAGGTCAAATCGTTCTTTGATAGCTTCTTCAGTACCATTACCACCGTAGATGATGGTGTGATTCTTAGTTGATATCATACGATCACATTTACCAAGATGAGAGACTTTTACATTATTCAATGTTTCACCCCTTTGTTCACTGATGACTTTTGCACCAAGAATAGCAGCAAGATCTTCAAGAACAGCAATCTTACCATGACCATATGCAGGTACTTTTACAACAGAAATAGGAGAACCTCTGTGTTTAGCAATAAGGAGACGTTGAAGAGCATTACCCTTCATCTCCTCACACATGATAATAAAAGGATTGTTGTTACTGAGACATTCTTCCATCAATGCCACCATATTAGGCGGAAGCGTTTCAATCTTCATATCAGTAAGTAGAATCAAAGGTTTCTTATAATCCGATGATCCTGTCTTCGCATCATTTATAAATAGTGGACTTTGAAAACCTCTATCAAAACGAATACCTTTGATCTTCTCAATATTGATACCTGAGACCATACCAGCTTCAACATTGAATGACGCTTGAGGTCCAAGTTCCCACATTGCTTTACCAATGAGTTCACCTATCTCAGAATCACCATTCATTGAGGTTGTAGCAATACCCACAAGAAGTTTTTCCGTGGGTTCTATTTTCTGATTGTTTATCTGTTCAATGACTGCCGATTGAGCAAGTCGCATCCCTTTTACTATATCTTTTGCAGATAGACCCTCTTTTACAAGATTAATTGAACTATTTACAAGATGTTGTGCAAGCACAGTAGATGTTGTTGTACCATCACCTACTTCTTCAACAGTTCGCTTAGCAGCTTGAAGAACAATTGCTGCACCTGTATTTATTATCGGATCTGAAAACGATACGTGTCTTGCAACAGTAACACCATCCTTAGTTACTTTCGGTTGATCAAATTGATCTTGCAATACAACGGTTTTACCCGCTGGTCCAAGTGTCATACCTACAATATCCGCAAGTACATTTACACCATGAACTATCTTATTAATAGCTTCATTACCGATTATGACAATTTTATTTTGCATTTCTATTATCCATATCTTTTCTGTTACGCATCATCCAGCTTAGAAACATCCAATTACAACCAACATGATCAATATGGGGTAATCCACTTTTAGGATCAATATCCTCACCTTTCATTATTGCTGTCATGTGTCTCATAAGACTATCATAAATGCTTGTATAAGTCAAACCCTTCTGCCAATTATTAGGACTATATTTTTTAGCACCGAACTCTAAGACTCTTATAAGACCCTCAATAGATTCCACATCTACCAATGAATAACAAAGCTTATCATCATTCTTTCTTTCAGCAAGAGTATTTTTGAAATCAGTAATTGTATTCTCATTTACTATTATATCATCTTTTTGAAACAGTATTTCCATATTAGCAATATTTTGTTCATCAGGTATTTCAATTTTAGGGGTATTATGTAAAATTTCATCTATTTTCCGAGATTCTTCGGAATTTTCATAACAAACTCTCCTATGCGCAGCATCTATATCATAAGGGATCGTTTCTTTTGCTAATTGTTTTTTAACAGCTTTATCAAAAAGATCTTGACGCAAAGGTATAAATAGTGTGGTATCAAACTTTGGTTTCATAGTTGAATTCATTTCTTTCAACCACTTTTTAAAGTCTTCATAAGACCACTCTTTATTAAGCTCGCTCTTCACCATATCCTGTTAAATCAGTTGTATCAGCGATTTCGTTATACACGACTTCTGATGCATTATCTTTAATATTCTGCCTTAGATCATTATCTATAGGAAGCGTATCTATCCAATCACAAAATTCATTAAGATTCATTTTTATCTATTAAGTTAAGTGGTGGAGAGGACGTTTCCATCCCCTCCATTCACTATTAATAATCATCAGGTCTCAAACCATCATGACCATCATCAATTTGATTATTACCATCAGTAGTAAAAGTACCATAAAACCCTATCCCCGGTTCATAATAATGCATGACTATGGTCTCATCAAAACGTTTTGCTAAATTATGAATCGCAATTAATGGTGGCGACCATTTTGTGCTGAACATTATATAATCATCTTCAATATAAATATCAAAGAAACATTTATCAGATTTCATATACTTGAATTCAACACCCTTTTTTTCACGATCCTCTTTTAACATCAATCTATGAAATACATTGTGTATTTTTTCAGATTTGGTTTTTATAGTATTGAGACACCAATTAGGCATTATATTGTTGTTTGATGATATCGATCAACTCAGGTTCATTGAAATTGTAATTGTCAGGTATGTTTAACACTTTGATGTTCGTCTCTGGTATATTGAATTTCTCAATATCTCTTACTACCTGAAGATAATTGTAATTGTCAACAAATACAATTTCATCTGCCCATCGACACAAAGCCTCTGATATGGGTATCAGAGCATAATCCTGAGTACCACAATTACGTACATTATATCCATATTCTCTGATAAGAAAATTTTGTAATGTTGCAGATCTTAATAGACCAGCAGAACATACACATAAAACTTTCTTTGTACTACCCTGAAAAGGATTATTTACATTATACAATTGATTCAGTGTTCCTTTTATCATTTTAACCGCACTTAGATGAACCGCAGTCCTTACATTTCTGACAACCCTCTTCAAGTATCAGATTTGAACTGCCACAATCTGAACAAGTAAGACCTTTAACAAGCCTACTTGAATCAGCGTACAAAGATAATACTCTTGCGATTGCTTTTGCAAAAGAAGTTATATCACCCTTACTCTTATTTAATTGCTCTGTTACAAATGTTATTGAAGCACCATGACGAAGAGCTGTGGATATCATACGTGTGAGATTCTCTTCTTCATGACCCATATGAGCAGTTATATTCTCAGAATAGGTTTCTCCATTCTTCTCAAGATCATACCTACCCTTTGCATATTTGGTCAATGTAAGATATTCTTCATTTGTAAAATGATTAACAGCAAACACCTCATAAGGTTTATCATCAAGAATACCCACAATGACATTGAACTTGCGTCCTTTAACAGTTGTAGAATGAATTACAACAGGTAATGACTTTGGACGTTTCGGTGCATCATGATATTCAAAACTCACCTTGGGTTTTGAGTCACTTACTAATACACCTGTACGACAGTTATCCCTGTAAATTGTAACCCCCTTAAGACCAGTATCATATGATTTCATGTATATCTCAGCAACCTCTTCTTTAGTAACTGTCTCTGGAAGATTGATTGTTGAACTTATACTATGTGAAGTATATTTTTGAATAATAGCTTGTATCTCTACACGTTTGATCCAATCTATATCATTAGCTGTACTTCCATACCAAGGAGAATTTCTAAATGCTTCTGCTATATCTGAAGGAGAACATTTTTCTAAAGGTACTTGATCTCCTTCAACAGTTCTCCATCCATCTACTGATTTATACCATTCTTCAAATTTCGGATGCAATACAGGAAACTCTTGCCACTGATCACCATTCTGATCTACAAAATCTACACGAGATGTTTTATCGTTTGGATTAATCTTCTTACGTCTCATATAATAAGGTTGAAACAGTGGTTCCAAACCTGATGATGTTTGCGTCAAAATGCTTCAATCTTGACGACTTATCTTTATATTTCTATAAAGTTTGGACTATATCATCATCTCATAGAGATGAAGGACGCTTTTTCATATAGCGACTAAACTATACTACTTCCTGTTATTAAGCAGACTATACTGCTCAGGTAGTCTCTGAACCCTCTAAGAGTGTACTCTTAGTTTGGCTGCTGATCGACATGTTTAACAATTAAATTACACAATGGTTTGTGTTAAATGATTGTTGAATTTAGCTTTCCAGCAATTCATCCTTTTTTTTTTCATATTACATCACTGTAATATGCCGCAAGCATTTACGGATCCTGTAGGTGCACAAGTCGAAAATGAAATATTTCTACGACCATGCGCAATCATTCTATCAAACTGATCAGGGAAATTATCAATTAAATGTTGATAATAATCATTTTGTGCTTGATGATTTTCTCCTTTATATTCGCTTTCTTTAGACCATCCGCTAAATGTTCCTCTGAGAACAGCAAGATCGATTGTACAATCAAGTTCGCCTTCCATTTTATGATACATCATTTTGTCAATTACATCGTGACCCTCATCGTATTTGACATTAAGAGCAGCAAGAGCATCTGCAAGACCTGTGAATCCACAACCAGTACGCCTACCATTCTGTGCAACATCAAACACTTTTTCCCAAAGATCTATTTCCACACGTTTGACATCTTCTGGAAGATCGTCTGAATGAACCTTAGCAAGTATTCTACTGATATGCTCAAGTTCCAGATCAATGAGATCATCAGCCAATCTTTGTTGTTCATAAGCTATTTGATAAAGTCTATTGTAATCGAACGAAGCTTTGTCTGTAAAAGGATCATTCACGAAAGAATACAGATTTAATGCAAACAGGCGACAGCTGTCGAATGGTTGCATGAAAATTTCCCCACACGGATTAGTAGTTACACCTCTATATTGAGCGTAAACACTATCGGGAGAATAATCGTGATGTCTATCAACAAACATCTGTCCCGGTTCCGCATTCTCCCAAGCATTCTCTACAATAGCATCATATATCTCTTTCGCTCTGACTTTTTTATAGTATACCCCGTTTGGAGCAATGCATAATTCATTATAAGGAATTTTTGAAAGATATTCTTCTATTGAATCACTCTTACTTAATTTTGAAATATCCATTGTTGGTAAGCAATCACAAGGAAATCTGAGAGTATAATCCTCGTCTTTCTTAACAGCTTCCATGAAATCATCTCGAAGCATAACTGAAATGTTAGCTCCAGTGACTTTAGTTCTATCCTTTTTAGCATTGATGAATTGAAGTACGTCAGGATGTCTACAATCAATTGTGATCATCAACGCACCTCTTCTTCCACCTTGCGCAACTTCTCTCGTACTATTAGAGAATCTTTCCATAAATGATGCAGCACCTGTTGATGTCTTTGCAGCATTTGTCACCTCTGTTCCCGATGGTCTTAATGTCGATATATCAATACCGACACCACCACGTCTTTTCATAAGCTGAACAAGTTGTTCATCTTTTTGCATTATCCCACCATAAGAATCATCGGGTTGTCCTATTACAAAACAATTACTGAGTGATCCTATCTGATCTGATCCCAACATGGACATTATAGAACCCTGCGGTACTATCCATTTGAAATCTTTAAATAAATTATAAATATCATCTTCTTGAAGATGTGCTCTTACAGATCCATAATCGGAAAGATGTGTTTTATCTTTCCACTGTTCTCCTTTATCGTAATACCTCTCTTCAATTCTCGTGAACTCTTTAGCCATGCGTCTATGCATGTCATCGGGAGTCCTCTCCGAAGAAAGTGCGTACTTGCTGCGCCATACAGACGCAGCAAGTTCATCACCTTTAAAATATTCAATCTCCGTCATATTTCCTTCTCAACATGAAATTGAAATCAGGATTCCTGAAATTAATTGATTTCAATACCTTACCATCAGAATATCTTTTGACAACAAATGAATCATCTTTGATTTTCTCATAGTATGTATCAATGAATTGACCTAACTTATCAGGATGAAGACCATCCCTATAAGCATTGACTGTTTGGATCGCCTCCTCTTCAGTCTTACAGATCTTACTCATATTTGATTGAAATACAGCACGGTTAATATCATTTATGTTGAACCCGTAGTTCATACCTAATTGTGATATAACCCATAACGCATCTCCTATACCATCACATATAGCGTTGTGGTCATCTTGATCTACAGCTTTAAGCAGCTCAGCTACTTCTTCTTTGATCAATGCAACATCAACTGCTACATCAGCTTCACCTTTACTAAGAGGACGTTTTGGAAATGTCTTTCCAAGATGCGAACCCCATATGTAAACATAACTATGTACAGGTAGTATGGATGCCTTACTCACTTTCTCTTCTACAATATCCATTACCTATTATTAATTAGCCTCTTCCATATCTTCTGATGGAAGATCCTTTATGATATTCTCAAGGACTTTGAAAACATAAGTTTTATCCTTAAGAATAATAGGTGTGAAACCACCATTATCAATTCTGACACATATACCCTCTTTTACAGTGTCAGGAAATGTTTCTGATGGAGAATCACGAAGTACATTCAATATCTTGATCATTGCTTCATGATTATCTACAATACCTGATATTATCTCAGGTACGTGTTTCACACCTAATTGTTGACAACGTTGTTTCACTTGCTCCCAAGAGAGATCAATTGATACACCGTCTTGATTTGTCATTGTTATACGATAAACATAAATATCATATTCACTGGGTTTACAACCATATGAAAACAATACATGTTCACCATAAGTCTTGACAAAATTCTTATATTCCTCTTTATCCAGAAACTTTTCAAGTTTACTACTTGAATGTCCCGGCATTATATGAGAACCGTTAGGTAGATCACCTACGATTTCATAATATACAGTTTCACCATGATGTAATTTATTCTCAAAATTTCTTTTTGCTGATTCAGTCCAAATATCCTCTTTGTAATATGATTCACCTTTCACAGTTTTATCTCCTATTGATTTGACAACTGTACGAGAACCTACGACAAAAGAATCCTCTTGATAAGTTGAAGTATCTATACCAACGATTTTACCCAACATACGCGATATCCATTTGAACCATTTAGAAACATCATCTGCTACATCAACAGACAGATAACCACATCGTGAACTTGTACCATGAAGTTTTTCAGTCACTACAATAGAAGAACCTTCTTTTATAAGATGGAGATTTCTTTGTAGTTGATCAGTTGAAAAGTGTTCATGAAAAGTAGGAACCCTTTTCTTTTTATATGCAACACCTTGTTGTTGAGACAAACGTTTGGTCGTCTCAGGTGTAACATACTTATTGCATATACGCACTCCACAGAATTCATCAATCTGTTCACCAATAGAAAGATCGTTGACATTTCCACCTATGAACTCAAGTGTATCCAATGGCATGAACAAAGCTGTACATTTCACACCTTTCAATTTGATAGGTCTTACTCGTGCATTATCATCCATGTATCCTACAACTGTCTTATCGGAATTCAATTCAGAATGTCTGAACATATTGTTAGCAGCTGCATACTCAGGGGTCAATTGAGTATCGCAATCAAACAACAATCCGATTGTACCCTCAACATTATTGATACCAGTGATAACAGTCTCATTAAAGAGATCTGCTCTCACTATTCTATCAGCTCCCTCTATAGGAGATATATTATGTAATTTACATACTAAAGCTTTTCCGCTCATTTTTTATTTGTTATTTCAAGTAAGACTGGTATGAATTCTCTACCGTCATGTGTTGTTATCTTACCACTTTCATCAATTGATTTTACAACTTTGTATATTTGCAAAGGTTCTATTGCTAATTGTTTATAAATCATTTGCCTAAACAAATGACCTGCTATACCGTTCATTTTCCAAGCGTTCATTTAGTTTGTATTTGAATTATGATGATCTACATTAAGATTGACGCGGTTTCTCATCATATAGACAATCTCATCAAAATGATATGGTCGAAAGTTCTCATGTGTATCGATACCAACATCCATTGTTTTATAAAATATATCTTTCATATTATCGAAAGATTGTTCATCATCTCTGTAATTAGGTAAAGTACCATGAGAATGTCCGTACAACATCCATGAACCCTTATGACTCAGATTCCATACTCTCATTGCATAATGACAAAGAATGATCTTCTGACTCGCAACGGATATCTCTTTGTAGTGAGATACGGAGTGAAACAATGATCTCAGATTATCAGTATTACGTTCAATGTGATGATCATGATTACCAAGAATCAAATGAATATTACCACAATTCAATCTTGATCTGAAGTCACTGATAGCTTGTTTACCACCAAATGACCAGTCACCAAGATGATATAATTCATCATTTTCTCCAACAACTTTATTGATATTCTCAACAAGTGTAGCATTATGTTCATCAAGTGTAGCAAAATCACGACATCGTTTATGATTATCCCAACTGGTTGTACCCTTTACAATATTCGCATGATTGTAATGAGTGTCTGATGTAAAGAAAACATTTTTCATTTATGTATTAATTATTTTTATGATTTTTGATTGACACAAACCGGTATATTCTACAACAACATATTGATAATTAAATCTTCGAGATTTTGTTAATTCAATATGTTTGTTGATTTCTTCAATTGAATTGAACCGATGTTTATGAGTATCCTTTCGAAAAATGCATTGATCATATATATACAATCTAAGATCTTTCATTTATTCATATATAAGATTTTTACAATCAGTCTATTTAACCATGTATTCTTATAACCAGTATAAATTATTCTGTCGGAAACATATCCTTTAAATGATGAAGCATTTACAAATCCTTTATAAACTTTGGAACCCTTCGGAATAATAAAAATTCTAACTTTACTCGATACCTCTTCGCAATCATCTTGATCTACATATGAATGAAAACCATAATCGATGTAATATGCACAATTATGATGCATATTCTGAATTTCTACTGGTAGTTCTTGAATCGAAATATCATTAGAATATAATTTTTCTCGACAGTATTTGAAGTTTGTTATATCACTATAAAATATTTGATCATCTGCAACACCAAACTTATAACATAATATATTTTTCTTAATTATGTCATAATCTGTTTTATTTGTTAGTAAACACATGTTATCGTTTTTTATAAATTACAACTGTTATTTCACAGTCTTTTATTTCATCTTTGATTATTTGTTGAACAATGTTCCAATCTCCACCTGCAAGACCACAACCTATCTGTGGTAAACCTATATGTTGACCTCTGAATATAATATTCATCTTGCGCATACATATTCTCAATGCATCATAATCAACATTCACTGTGGAAGTTCCGTAGTTGTATTGAGTATATGCATTTACTACAGTCAGCTTTTTACCTGCGTCATGTGGTAGATTGAAAACTTGCCAATCAATATTAGAAAGACGATCAATAGGAACCATGTCAATTCGCTCCATAGGAAATGTGTTGGTTCTGAACGAACTTACCATCTGAGCAGCAATACCACTCTTCTGAGTTGCAAAACAATTACAACCATGTGCTATGACATCAAATTCACCAGTAATTGCTAACTGAATCAGATCACCGTTTATTTCTTTGTAGTTATTCATTTGTTATATTATTTTCTTAGCAAATGTAAAAAGAACATCGTCATCTATATAATCCACTAATGGACCGCAAACAGATAAGAATTCCTTATCACCGTTTTTAACATACATATATGTTAACTGATACATCTCATCACTTTCGACAGCTGCTCGATAACATTCATGTTTAAAATCAATATTACTTTGACGAAATGTTTTAGCAACAAGATTTTTATTCCAAAATACAGAAGCCGAACCCTTAAGGGATGCAATAAGAAATGAGTTCTTATTGCCTATTATAGAGTGAGGGTTATTTACAAATCCCCAACACTCTTCATCGTCATAATCTTTTTGAATATTCAAAGTGGGTTCCCAGAGATTATCTCTGAATTCCCATGTTCTTGCTCCATAATCTGCGTGTGACATTATTGTATATTTATTATTTTAGGTGTAAATCCACCTTGATATGTTCCAGGCATTGGGATCATATTATCACCTACCTGATCAACATTGAAATGTTCTTTGATTTTCAAGTACCAATTTCTCTCAGCTTCATTGATTCTGAAACTACCCGGAATAACCAATATATGATAACCACCACGGGTTTCCAATATTTCAAAACCATGAGGGGGTAATATCGTATTCAGATATGAAAGATCAATATCTTTTGTATCAATATCAAAATCAACAAATATATTACGTGATCTACTCTTCTGTATAGCACTTATAGCTTCCGTATTGATGTTAAAACCTTTATTGTTACACTCCTGTATATCAATAAGTTTTTTCATCAATACAAAAAGAGCTTTCTTCTGAGATCTCGGATTAGGATTTATATAAATTGATAACGCTTCTTGCGGAACATCATCACCATCTTTTGTACGATAACTTCCAAAAGGAACTTCTGATTGTTTTAATTTCCAATAAACATCCTTCTTATCTTTAAATATAAATCTCTTTAATTGAGCTTTATCTGTTTTGATATGTGGAAATTTATTTGAACCATCTTCGTTTTTAGCGTATTTACTTCTTGCAAAAAGACATCCATAAAAACATTCATCTTCCTGAAGATCAGGTAAGAAACCATCAATGAATTTATTTAATTGTACTGAGTCTGTTATTATTTGATAGTTATTCATTGTGTCATCATTATTTATCAAATACTATATCAACATCTGTTGAAAGATACATGTTCTCAATGATATCTTCTCCAACAGGTTCAGGTCGTTTAGCATCCCTGTCAATACATTTCTGTAAAGAAGTTGCTATAGGAATAATTGTAATATCAACACTTATCTCAGGTTGTTTCATATGGACATAACGAATTACGTTATCCCACTTCGAAATATATTTCTTCTTAAGATGACAAGCATCTACTATGACACTTTTACCAGACATGAGAGCAGCTATAACAGCTTTTTCTTCAATATCCGATACAAGAGTCTCACACGGAGAACTATAATAATTCTCCATAAGCATTGTTCTTATATCATCTCTACTTATTCTTACAACAGATCCTTTAGGTAGAACACGTTGCATTTCTCTTGCAATGGTGGTCTTACCGCTACCCGGTAGACCCTGCATCAATATCAATTTTACCATTGTATTTGTTGAATATTCTGTTAAACGCTTCTTCTTTGAGAATTGTTGTAAATGGTGCAAGACCCATTGGTGTCATGACCTTCATATAAGTTGTTGCAAAATAATAAGGGGAGTCCTTACATTTCTGTAATTCTTCCCCTATTATCTTCATGCGGTTCGGTTCTGTTGGATCCACGATATTCAAGTTCTTTTTCAAATAATCTCCTGCGATCATCACTAAGATACTTTAATTTAAGTATCATTTCGATATGTTCAGAATTCAAATCTTTTAGAACTATAAATCTTAAAGGTTGATCTTCATATTGACCATATGTTCCCCATGTGAAAACTTCACGGACTTTTTCAAATGGTTCTCTATCTGTCATACTTAATTCAATCTGATCAGAATGACTTGATCTTCTTAGGTAATCAAGACCACCATCGACCATGTAAAGTTTACCATTGGCATCTACATATTCAATGTATTGATGACGATATCTACTTTCAAGTATGGTACCATCAGGTGTTTGAATAGCATTATACACTATCATAAAATTCTTTCAATTCAACAAATTCAACACATATAATTTGGCAGTCACCTAATCTATCACTAACATTTTCAATCCATTCGAGTATCATTAGAGGATAAGTGAAATTTTTAACAAAATCATCTAATTCAACATTTTCAGGAGTATTGGGTGGAATAATATTACCGTGTTCGTCAATATCATTACCATGTTCATCGAAGTAGTAACATTCTCTGATCATTTTAAATCCATAAGAACCGTCTAAACGATCTGATTGATCACATCTTTTAAAAGCATGTTGACGATACTCTTCTTCTGATTTAATTATAAATTTTTTCATTTTGTTATTATCATATCAAATTTTTCAATACATGTTCAATAGCAGCTTCATAAGCCTCTTTTGGTGAGTTATATGACTTTGAACTATGAGAATAAGTGCAATCACGTGTAAATACAATAGAATACATCTTGTATTTCATTTATTAAAAGGAATTTCATCACGAAGAGGTTTTGTATTTTTTAATTCCGATTCAAATTTTTCCCAAAATAACTTGGTTTTTATGAAATTATCATCAGCAATTGCTTTTGCACTTTCCCACATTCCTTCAGGAGCTATATGAGTAAACAATAAAAATTTATCTAATGCTCTTGAACTATTGGGTTCTTCACGATATTCCATATATTCAGTATAACCTATTTTTGTAACATCGGTTATTAATCCTAAACAACTCTCAGATGCACTACCCTCACGATACTCAATTTCACTCATGGTCAGCTCTTTGGGAAATGAACGACTCTTATATACAACAGCTTTAAATAAATCTCCTTTTGCATGTGTTATTCCAGAATCTCCGTACCAATTACCTCTGTGATCAGCAACTCTACATGTTATATAAGAAGATGTTTTGATTTCCAACCATCTGCACGGTGCCCATTGACCATTGTAACCTTCTCTATTGGCATAATATTTTTCTTCACACCCTATTACTTTAAACAGTATAAATCTTCCATTAGAATAATGATTTATTACAGTTTTATTTTGTAATTGTGCAATAAATGATTTTACATCATTTAAATATTTTTCCCAATTTTCTTTCAATTGCTGTTTTTTTGCAATTTCAAGTTGTTTTTCTAATTCTTGTATATTATTCATGTTATTTTATTTATTAAGTCTTCTCAGTAGGAATCGAACCTACATTTGTTGTAGTGGAGAAGAGATTCGAACTCTCATGTGTCCAATTACCCTTTCATCTGCTTAGAAGGCAGAGGGGATACACCACTATATCTATTTCGTCTTTACTATACTTTGACATTTACCTAATCATTTTATACCATAAAGATACAAAATAAAAAGGTAAACGTCAAGGTATTTTAATCATCATGAAAAAGAAGGTGGGTCATCATTACCGTTGAATATCCACCACATTACACCGCAAAAAGCAGCTGTAATGATAAATCCTGATACAAGTGTCATATTAACCATTCGATCGGTTTTTCGTCAAGTGCCTCTAAAGAAGCATTTACATTGAGAAAAATGTTTGAACCTATGAAACCACAACCGGGACGATATACTTCTGCCATAGGATGAGGTGCTTTGAATATGAAATGATCAACATCAATCATCGGTGCAAAAGATTGCGCATTATTACCAAGCAGTATCCATCTGACATTAGGTTTTCTGTTAATACAGCTTATTACTGATGCCGTAAAAGGTTCCCATTGTCTCATATGAGAACCTGATTCTTTTGCACGAACAGTAAGTGCGCTGTTCAACATAAGAACACCTTGATCAGCCCACTTCTCAAATGTTGTATCAAAATTGAGAAGAAGAGTGTCATATGATCTCTCAAGTTCTTGACGTATCAATCGAAGAGATGGCGGTAATGTGTTACCTTGAGGTACTGCAAACGAAAGACCTGTTGCTTGATTCTCATTAGGATATGGATCCATACCTAATAGAACAACTTTTACCTTATCATAAGGTGTCATTCTGAACGCTCTGAATATATTCTCTTGAGAAGGGTACACAATAGTCTTATCTCTTTCGGATTTAACAAATGCACCGATTTCTTCAAATATCTTTTCATCAAGATTCTTTGAGAGAACCTCTGCCCAAGATTCACCGAATAATCTGTTATATATCTCTTTCATATTTCAAACAGAAATTGTTTGCGATCGAGACTCTCTCTTTCAATTGAAATTGCAGATCGCAATTCTGAACCGGGTCGTATGGTTATTTGTAATTCAGATTCCATGCTTTTACGTAAAGCTTCGTCTCTATTCAACTGTGTCTCAAGTTTTTTTACAAACCTTGTAGAAAGATTGAAACTGATTATTGCATTCTTTGCATCATCAGACATCTGAGAGAAGGCTGAATTCCTAAAAGCAGTCAGATCATTGAGATACCTTGAGGGTATCTGAAATTTATAACAAGAGAATCCTTTCGGCATATCAATGTTTCTTTTGAACATAGGATGTTCTCTGAAAATATGATCTCTTCTTGTGAACATGACTTCCTGAGATTCAGTAAGTGCTTGTCTGTAAACAACATATATAGATTCTGAAATAGGTTCATCCACTATTCTATCATATGCTCCAACAAGTTGAGAATCCACAGACCACCATTGACGATCGTTATGAATCAATGGTAATAGGAATATAGCGGTATCTGATCTTTCAAAAAACGTGATATAAGTCGTATTATTATTGGATTTCTCTATATGATTTACTCTATACCAACCTTCACCTTTAAGATAAATAGGATCTCCTTTTGAAAGAGAACGTCCTGCAATATCATAAGATACTTCTATTATTCTGTTATGATCCTCGTCTTTTACCATAGATATTATATCGGATGATGTTATGACTAATTTAGCGGAATTGACTCGTTTCATACCTCATATATTTTAGCAACATATCCTTGATTAAGAATAAAATCTTTAGGATAACTCCATTCATCATTATCCATGTGCCATTTGAGATCAGATAACATGGTGTGGATATTCTTTATATACTGTCCATACTTCTTGGGTGTACCACTGATGATAGTGTCGACATCATTCTGAGACATAATGACTTTTATAGGTTCAATAGAAGGAGTTGATTTATGTACAAACAGGAATTCAAAACCTGTTGAACAATCGTATCCCGGAAAATTATCATCTCTCCATTTTTCAATACCCATTGAATAAAGACCCGCTTGAATATCATAACGATATTCAAAAAGAGAGTATTGTGGATTAGCATTTGAAGTTGTCTTCAGATCTACTTTATATATCCTCTTTCTACTATGATCAACAGACACTATATCAAGCATCACTTTAAGCTTTATACCCGTCAATGGATGATCAAATAGGACAACAACTTGATGAAAATGTTCCATATGATTATCAACTATATGATTGGTTCCATCAGGATAAGTCTGAAAAAGATGAGCGTATCTACTCATAAGAAGCGACTCTCTCATTGAATTGAGAAGAATCGATTCTTTACTTTTAAGACACATCGGATCTATCATATCAATCACATATTGTACAGCATTTGCATCATTGAACTGTTGAAGGGTTTTCTCTTGTGATTTGACATTTATATCGGCAGCTTCCATAGCTACTCCGATAAGATCATCCTCTATTTTGTTATTCGCCTGAACCTTTTGGAATTGTTCCGGATTTTCTTTGCATATTCTTATAAGCTCATCTGTAAATTTACCAGCATTGGTATTATCACTATAAGGTAATACGATTGATGAGAATCGAAATCTATCCTCAAGCACTTTTTTGCCATCAAACATGAGGCAATCAAACGCATCTCCGAATATCAGAGCGCGTGATTCTTTTTCATATCCTTTAGATAAGAAGAAAGACGGATGCTCAACAAAAGCAACCAGAGCTGATCTTGATACAGCATCCGTCTTAAAATACTCTTCTCTTGTCATTCTGTTATAATAATTCCCTTTTTCAAAAGAATATCATTATGATCAGTAATATTCTCATTAGCAAGCAAACATTCCTTTACAGAAGCAACAAGTTTATCAGAATCGGTTTTTGACATCTTAAATGTTGTCGATCTTAATATATTGTTGAAACTGAAACGAGTTGTACCTTTCATGAGGCATTTGAGATAATTTGTTCTTATCTCAGAGATATTATTGATATCTATTTCATCAGAAACCGTCATATCAACAGGTACATTTGCACAACCGCTAAGAGCAACATTAAGATTGACTCTATCAGGGGATTGATGTAGCGGAAAGGACGACACCACTCTCGCTGACGGTTTCCAGCTTAACGATGGTTGTGTCAACACTATTGTCTTCATCTTTACGAATTTTAAAGTTAAATGTGGGGAAATCACCTGTAAAGTGGAAAGGAACCCTTCTGAACTCATCAGGATCTTTCACTAACGCAAGATGATTATTCAACATACCTACAATGATACTACCGATTATAGCACCTGTATGACTGGTTGATTTAAGAGAACATATGGGATCTGGTAATTTAGAGTCGTCAAAAAGTGTCTTACGATACTTTTCTTCTTCACCCTTTTTAACAAAGAAAACCTCAAATGTCTCAATAGCCATACGACCATCGATAAAAACCTCACGGTCTTCTTTTTTACACCAAAGGTCAAACATTGTAGCTCTCGCTTTCATATTGTCAAATCCACTTATACATATGGTATTGACTTCAGATGATTCGTCAACTCTTGCAATAGAAGGATAAATAAGATGTGTCACATCTGGATTAAATGCAACAATGTGATTCTTAACTGCTTCCGCTTTGAAAGCATCTATATCTTTCACATTGAAGAATTGTCCTGCCAGATTATGACTTTCAACTTTGTCATCATCAACGATCTCGATGTTGTGATCATTACTTCTCATAAGAAGAAATGCTGTCCAACTACCGATAGTACCCGCACCACCTATTGTGATGGTGCGGGTCTCTTTATACCAAGGTATAGATGAAAATCGGGATGTAGTTACGTTTCTATCCATTAGTCTACGGGTTCACTTAATTTCTCAAGTTTCCACATCTCAATGGCTGTCATCATATTGACATCATTCAGATAACAACCGAGATTATCATTACTCTTGAACTCAGTGATTATATTTGTCCAAGCCAACCGATGAATATTGAGATTCGTAAAACTGGTCAAGAAACTTTTGATACCATTTATGATCCTTGTTCTTGAAGATTGATCTTCAAGTAGAGTCAAATTGAAATTTTCAACCAGTTGATTACCTATCTCGTATTCGATATCATCCCATAGTTTATTAACAACTTTATTGCGCATATCCGTGTATCGATCGGAACTATATATTCCAAATGATGCATTGTCAATCTCATCTATCAATTCCTCAAGTGCTTTTTCAAGAGTACCATTGAAATTAGGATTTCTTGCGATGGATTTTGCAGCAATACTCATTGCAACAGAATTGGTTACACCAACCCCTTTCGTTGTAAACGTTCCAGACGTTTTCTCTCTTTCTTCATCCGGTTCTTGCTTAACGGGAAACATACCTGTTCCCCCGTTACTACGGTAGTTTGATTGATGATTATAAGGTTGATAAGATGATCCTTGGTCAGAATAATTCCGATATGCACCATAAGTCTTCACAGGTTTACGTGCATTTTCTTCCTTCATATAGGTTATCCTACCATCTAATTCAGCAATTGAAGTATCAACAATCTCATCGTCAATGCGCACAAGAGTCAATATACCATGTTGATTTGACATGATTTTAAGCTCTTGATCATTGATATTGATAGTTGATCCGACAGTCGCATCAATTGTAAGATAATCAATCTTAGGAATATTAGGAACCTCTACATTCAGATCAATATCTGCCATAAATGTACGAGGCTCTCTTGTAGTATTCGTATTCACTCTCACAATACAACCTTCTTCATCACCATTGAAGTTACTTATCTTACCCGTAACAGTTGAAGAAACCTCTTCTTGAATGAGATATACCACTTTGGCTTTCCAATCATTTGACATATTGACAATCAGACTAAGGTAATATCCCGGTGGAGAATAAGCTCCTACAGAATCATTCAATTCAGCAAGATCGGTTCCTGAGAAGAATGTATTCATTGTGTGATGCGTGTGAATCATCCCCATTTGACATTCATCTTCAAGATGTGGATTATCCAACTTGAATTTGAGCAATTGTGGTGCATACTTCTCAGTGTTACCTTCAGTGAAAGTCTCACTTCCGATATCCATAAGGAATATATCCACTGCTTCAAATACAAGAGTATCAGGTTGATTCATAGCACCCGATATATATTTATAGAATAGGAAACCACACCATTCTGTGTTACCTATTCTTTTATGTAAAAGATCAACTTTCTTCTTGAAATCATTTGTGATTACAATACGACCTACCGCAGGTGTACCTGCATCAGTCTTGAAAGTAAACTTCTGATAACTTGGTTTTTGATAATACTGTTTTGACATCGTTTATTAGTTTAGTTATTATGAATTCTGAAGATTTTTTGAATTCTTTATTGAAATAGGAGTTGACACATTCATCAACTTCTTCCTTTGTCAAAGGTATTTTTCTACCTTTGATCCTATTACCTAATATGGTAACGTCATAACCAGTGGTACCTTTATATTTTGCACATTCATTATATAAAAGTTGCATATCTGATATGATTTTACCATTACAATTGACTTTTGAAGAAAACAATTTTGATATTGTCTTCGGAAAAGAGACATATACACCTGTCTGACTTATGGAAACATCGGATTCATTTATTATTGATTCCTTATTCTTCTCATATATTTCATAACTGCTATTCTGTGATGAACCACTCGGATCGATAAGTGAACCAAATTTCAAATAACTTCTTGAACTTCTATGAGGAGTACCAGATATACTTTCTTGTCTTACAAACTCCGATATTGATTTAAGATCCATTATGATATTGAATTCATCAATGGGTTCATATGAACCAGATATCAATTTGACACCAAGAGCTGATGATCCCAAACAATATGAAGACAAAGAACCTACACCTACAGTCTGATGAGGATGTTGGAAACCATTATTCATTGCTGTACTTGACAATCGCACTGATCTGAACGAAGACAATTTGTAATGGGTATTTTTTACTGAAAAATTTAATTCATGAACCCAATCATGAGTAAGAAATTTTTCACCATACTCATTACTGATATAGAATTGCGGTTCATAAACAATTAATCTTATCAATGTTTCGGAATCTCCGGGGAATACAGTGATTTCTGAATCATGTCGGAACACCAAAGGAATAGCCGAACGAAGTTCTCGGATCATATGACACACTTTACTGAATAAGACATCTTTTGTCTTATCCTGAATTTCTTTTATATCATCAGGTGCATCTGCATAAGATGGATCAACCATTATGTTAATTTCTGTAGAATCATCTTTTTCTAAAAACGATTCTATATTTTCTTTGAGTTTATCTTCGGATAAAATTTCTTTTTCAGATCCAGACAGAAGAGTTGAGTCAAGCTCAAATCTTGAAAATCCATCGTTGAGCTTAACATAATAAATATTTTTTTTCATCTTATTAATTGTTTAAAAGAAGATGAAAAGAGAGGGATCACTCCCTCTCTTTTATCATCAACTATAATATCAGCGTCTGCTGATAGCAGCAAGCTGAGCCTCAAATTGAGAATCGCTCATGCCAGCAAAGCTTGAAGAAAGAGCTTCAAACTCGTTCACTTTGGTCACAAGTTGTGCACCAAGGGTCTGAACCTCAGAAGCAAGACGCTTCATATTGGTCAGAGCACTCTGTTGACTACTTGACAGTGAAGCAGCAGGAGTCAAAGAACCATTCCTACGTTCCCATTTGCTGATCTCAACATTGATCTCGGGAGTAGTCATACCACCATAACCATAACAGAAATTCGAATGACCCGGTTTGCTACGGATCTGTCTGATAGCTTCAGCTGCTTCAGCACGAGTGCGTTCAGCACCGGCTTTCATCTCTTTCTGAACTATACCGACACGGACTTCACCGTTGGTAGCATAATCAGCAAGAGTGATCTGAAAAGCATCACCTTGAATCTCACGATCCAAATCAGGGTAAATATACACGCGGTTATTAGAGAAGTTCACATTATTGAACAACCTCTTAAGCTCAACGAATGTGATAGTTGCCTGATCTACAGTCACAGTTTTACTTACACCACCACCTGTCAATTTAATTTTTGTACTCATAATAAATGAATAAAAGGATTAGAGGAATGTATTGTATTCCTCCATGAAATCAGAATATATACGGGACACATAATTGAAATCCAGTATATCGTAAGTCTCAAGGGTCACGAATGCTGCTTTTTGTGAAGCATCCATTTTGTCCTCTAAACTTACTCTTGCGGTATCAATTCTCATATCAAGAAGTTCTTCTTCAGTGATATTGAAAACATCAACCATTCTCTTAAAAAGAGAATCGCTCAATGACGAACAATATGTTTCCATGTTTTACTTATAATGACTTCATTCCACATGTCAACTGACATTGAACTGTCAATAAGGATGTCCACTTGGGAAACCTTTCGTTTTGACATTCTATCAGCGACAATGTAATTACCGTCATAAGAAGTACCTGTTATGACTACATTGGTACCGTCAGGAAACATCTTCTCAATATCGCGGGAAACCGCTATGTATTTTTGCTTATAAGCATTGAGCGAGTCTATCTTGTATCCGAATGCAGTTGTCAGAGGATCACTATCACATTGTGATGAATCAGCCATATAACAGGTTGCTTTCACACAATATTCAATAGTGATATCTTCTAACAGGTACTTATGTGTCAAGAGGGGACACAACAGTAGAACGATGAAAACTGTGTATCTCATTGAGTATGTTTAAAAATGTTTCAAGATCCATATGGACAAATCGTCCTCTTGTCACAAAACGGGATCCTGTTCGTTTTGTGAGCTTTTCAAGAATAATGTTACGATGACCATCCTTCGGCATCTGATCAAGTATATCTACATAGTTACAACGTGTTGCCACATTCTTACATTGAAAATAATACCGACCAGTACCACACAGATCGACTTTCGCATCATCCATTCTCTTGCTTTCAAATCTACTGGTTTCACAATCAGGGAAGATACCTGAATCTCTGAAAAGAGACCGACACTCTCTTTCCCAATTATGTCCAGCAGTTCTATTTCGAGTACTCATACGAGTAATCTTTTAATCATTCTTTCAGCACTGTCAGCACCGAACTTTTTTGCATGATCTGTCACATCCTTCGTAGAACCGTCATCATTTGATATACGCTTATAACCATATTCATTGACGTGATTCGTCATGAACAGATCACCAGCTTTATCAACATCACCCCATATATAAATATCATCGAATCTTGAGGAAAGCATCTCGTGCTGTTGCCTGTTGATCATGACACTTTCTGCCTGTGGTGCTATTGAAGGTATATCGTATTGATGAAGGAACATCACATCCTTATAAGACTTCTGTATGACAAGTTTAGAACCCTTCTCTGGTAACTGATGTGTGCCTTGAAGAGAATCACCACCTGATACGAAACGCATCCATTGATCATAAGGTCTGTAAATCTTGAATTCTGTTATAAGATCATACGCATATGCGATGTTTTCACAATTATATACATCATTACCTATCCAGAAGACAGATATCGGATGTACATTAAATAACTCAAGTGTTTGAGGTCTTATGTGAAATGAATTCCAAAAATCAAGGTCTTTCTTTTGAACCTTTCGTTTAAGGATCTTCACTTCAGGATACGCCTGTTTTGTCTTAATGATCCTATTAGGTCTTGATATATGAGGAGTTCTTCTCCATATGTCAGTAAGGATATCCGCTACTGATAATGAAGGATTCAATCTTTTATAGAGTTCAATCGAATCACCATATTCTGATGTTCCGAAATCTTTCCATAAGAGTCTACCACCTGATGATGGTCTTATGATAAAAGAAGGACGTGAATCGTCACCTCTCAGTGGCGATATCATCATCCTTCCTATATCATCATCATCTATACCAAGCAACCTATATATATCAATATCACAGACATTATCAACAATATCTTTGAAAGATATAGAAGGACGTGCTGATATCATTTAATTATCCCCAAGCACTCTTAGCTGTTGTACCTGCACTTGATGCTTCAGAAGTAGCACCCAGTTTTGTATACGGCTGCCATGTGAGGCTATCCATATAATCCTGTTTGAACTTACCATAAGGATCATTCAAAGAGTTGGTGATCTTAGAGATCGAATCTTTCGGTCTCATATATGTACGTTTGTAACCCGTCATATATTGCTTACCATCACCAGCCTGTCTGATACCTACAAGAATACCGATCGTATTGGTATCATCAAGAACAGTCTCAATCTGTTTGAATTCAGAGAAATCACCATTGAAAATGTTATTCCAATTCTCAATGTAGAGTTTGTCACCTGTTTTACCAGTACGTTGATTAGTAAGATCAGATACGAACTTCATAAGATCCTCTTCACCATCAAGTGCTTCACGAACACCTTCTTTTGAGAACCAATCATATTCAGAACCATAAGCAAATTGTGCATGTTGATTCGTCATCTGTGTAACACCCGCCTTGCTCTTATATGAACGGTTCCTCACAAAGAATGAATGATTCAAAGGAACACCAGTATTCACTTCTTTAAGGTAAAAATCAACTCTTACTACATTGACAACTTCTCCTGTATTTTCATCTGCTTGTTGAGACAGATACACAGGTGGTTTGGGTTCATTAAAACCCACTTTTGTCTTCAACTCCTCTACTGTAGGATTAACGGTAATCAACTGAAATGTACCCAATCCGCAATAATTCTCTCTCCCTCCGGTTACTTTTTCAGTACCTTTATTAGCTGTTATAGCCATAATCAAATTAATCTGTTATTACGAGAGTGTTATCAACTCTCTTTGCAAAACTTGTCCGAGCATGTTTCAGCCTCGGATCTTTAAAAAGCGAACTCATCTGACTTGTAGTGAGATCAAAATAAGTCTGAATTGAACCGATACTCTCATCATATCCTTTTGTTGAAGGAGTACGTGTATAACCCAGTTTCATAAGAGCAATCACATTAGATACACTTATAATCTTTTTCTCACCACTATGAACAAGTGCAGAATGTTTTACCTCTTGTGGTTTTTCCTCACTTCCGACTTCCTCATTTTGTATGTCTGTTACTTCAACCTCTACAACAGTTGTTGCAGAAGATGCTGTTGGTAATTGATCAACTTCTGTTTCCATTATTTATATGCGTCTAACGCTTTTAATATTAGATTCCCGTCATTGGGAATGAAATAAGAGTCATGAAGACCCTCCATTGTCCTACAAGTATCAGAACCACTGTTATTGGTTCTCAACCTGTACACGGGTTTACCCGCTTCCATTGCTATATCGGTATAATAGCACATCTCAAACATATCCTCAATATTAAGCTTATTAGGAAGTTTACCTAATGTCTTAAGTCTTTGTCTCTGTTTACCATCAGCACTCTTGTAATCCTCAATATGTGCCATGAGGAATGCTATCGGTTCTGGATCAAGTTGATTTTTACTTTTCACTTGATCAATGACTCCTATCACATCACCATACGTTTTAGGTATGATCATGTATCTTGTAGGATTTGTTTTAGTTCCGTATTCCTCTCTACCACCTTGCCACGTAGGATTCTTACCGTCAGAATTGAACCATATATTCGAATCTTTCGGTAAAGTCTTCATAATGTACGTCTTACCACTTCCTTCATATCCGAGTATACCTATACAAGTGAAACCTCTTTTTTGAAGTTCCCTGATGAATAGGATAATCTCAGTACCGTATTCTTTCCAATCGTTATGACTTGCTGTACCTTTAGCAAACGTATCAAGCATGTCATTCTTCTGAAAAGCAGTGAATGTATCTATTACAATGCTCTTTATCATTTCTTTTTAGGAGTAAAATAAGCGATGATTGATTTATACATATCACCAACAGATTTATCTTGATGTAGCATTACTTGAAATTCTATATCAGATTTTGTGGGTAAACTTAATGATTTAGTGATATTTTCTTTATAAGCAATTGTCCATTTATTAATATACTCTTGTGGTGATGATGGACAAACACTTCCATTTGTAGAATAAACACCAATTACTTTTTTTGATGAAAGTGTTTTTGTAATTTCAATAAAATTAAAAGTAGATTCAATTGTTTTTATAAATTCATTATATTGTTTTGTATAAACTGTCACAGTCGGTTTGCCAATTTTAGTAAGATATTGATTCAATTCAGATGTTGTAGGTTCTTTAGTTTTTGGATAACTGTTTTTTATTTCCTCATATATTTTATCAATTAACAACTGCTTTTCACGCACTGTTATCTTCATTATCTAAGTGTTTTTATATAATCATGAACTTTTTTCAGTTCATTTGCATCAGATGCACTTGGCATCTCTTTAAAGAAATTCACAGCACCATCAAAGAACAACGGTGTGCGAACATTTGAGATATCATCTCTCATTTTCAGAAATAAAAGCATTCTGAAGTTATCCTGATATTTCCGTATATCATAATTCTCGTAATTCTCTATCTGATATCTATCAGGAGCAAACAGACCAAGTACTACATTAGCATCTCTACCGACAAGTTTATTATCTCCAAGACCATCAAGTGATGGTTCGAGTTTCTCATCAATATTGAAACCTTTCATAGTGAATTGTTTCTTTTCTTTTGCTGCTTCCTGTTGTTGTACATTATTTACTACACAACCGTATGCATCTCTCAATCTCATTGAGAACTTAGAGTGATCACTTATGCAAGTATGAAGACTCTTGTATTGAGCATTATCATCCTTCTCAGTATGAAGAAGACTCACATGGTCTGTCACTACCATCACATATTCCTCTGGGTCATTGGGTATGTAGTAATCATTGACTTCCTTTTCAACACCATCAATGGTTATCTTCTTTTTTACCCAATGTCCATTTGCTTCAAGATATCTTTTGACAGTAAGAAATATTCCTGTAGGATTCCTTACATCATCATATACATGAAGAATCTTTTCCAGCTCTGCAAAATACTCTTTCGTCTCTGCAACTTTTGCGAGTATATCATCAGAAAGGTAATAACCCGGTTCACCTATACTTTTAAGTTGTTTGACACTTAAACGAATACCATATTCTTCATACAGGTGATTACTTACAAGAGATAACATGAAATTCTCCCTTGATTCTTCAAGACAGAACCAGAATATCCTTAATTTAATACCACAGTCAGGATTCTCTTTGACAAATTTATACGGTTCTGTGACCGATATGAATTTAGCAAATTTAGACTTACCTATACCAGATGATGCGGTTGTTATAAAGTATGTACCCCTTTCAGTACCAGCATAGAATCTCCGTGTTCTGATAAAAGGTAGAGGAATGCAATTAAGCTTGCCACTTTTGACTCTTTCAGCAGATTTCTTTATCTGCTCAAAAGATCTATCAAACAGTGTTTCCCCATCGTTCTTGCTCATCAGCCACGGGTTTTCTTCTCAATTCATCACAGAAATCTGCGAGTTTTGATGTACCATCCTTCATTATCAGATAATGAGCTAATGTCATATATTGATAATTATTACGACTCATCTGATCAACATAATTCTTTGCAGCCTCTAATATCTCTTCATCACTATAATCGTATTTTTTTCTAAACAACTTAAGTTTTGTTTTTATATCTGTAAGATTACTCTTAACAGGATATCCACCACTTACGATCTTTGCTGGAAAAAGATCTCTATATTTCTCAGCAAGAATATCTGTATTATCGGCAGCATTCACAAAACCTAATTTCATAAGGTAAGCCAGACCATAAGGTGTGACGACATTATCGCTCAACATACCTTTACGATGAAGTCTGTCAATATTTGACACTCCACCATATATGCTCGGCTTACCAGAATGTAGTAGAAACATATGAACCGCTTCATTAGGCGTCCATCCATCCAACCTCTCCAAAAATTCCATATTTTCAATATACAAGATTGTTAGCCTCAGCGATTCTTCTCATATCCTCCATCTCAAGTATATCAAATGACATGGATTCTTTTACCATGTCTGCGGTAACTTCTTTTTTGGTTCTTTGCTGAATTTTATCAGCTATTGCTTCAAGATCCCTCATAGATATGGAATCTTCGTATACTACTTGACTAACAAGAACAGCAAGTTCGTTTTTATCGTTCACGTTGTACATGAGATCAGTTTTTAAGGTTTAGAATTCTTTTACTGAGGTCATCTATGGAGTGATAGTACATGACGTTAACAACGTCTTTATCTATCCCTTCCATCATTGAAGAGAACCAACTCTCTTCTTGAGTACCAATGGTGACAAATATTATCACGTCACCTATTTTCTCCTCGTCTTTACGTAATCTTCCTATTCTTTGTAATAATCTACCATCATCTGAATAATAAGACATCATTATTATAGAATCAGCACCTTTGAGATTTGCTCCTTGTTCAAGTATGATAAAACTACCTATGGTATTTATCTCACTCGTCTCAAAACGATGTCTTATGATTCTGTTGATCTCGTCACGCTCTTTCTTTTTCTCACCTTTTCGTGCAGAACGCACAACATGAGGTGTGATCTTTTCAAGAGCATGAAGATCATTACCGAATAAAATGACCCTCTTATCCTTCATTAATGATAGAAGTCTTGTCACATCTCTTACCTTTGATGGTAGACCATGTAACAGACGCATCCGTAATTGCATATATCTTTTTATTAAAAACTCATTACGAATGACAATTCCTTTACGGAACATTCGATCAGCATAATTATAAGCAGCAGCTTCCGTTTGAAAAAATCTATTATCTTTATTTCCAGCCTCTATCGTCTTTGCCTGTGAATCCAATCTATGATATACCACATGTATATTCAATGGTCTTCCTATACCATCTTTTATACCTTGATTCATATCATATCTGAAACATACAGGCGCATATTTCCTCAACAATTGATTCTTAGTGATATCACCGTAATCAGTATCATTATCAACAGTTGCTGATAATCCTATCAGATGCATACACTCATTGTTCTCAAAGAATTTTGAGTACATCGGTGTCATAGCAAAGTGAATCTCATCAGCACCTACTGTACCGAATCGTTTACCTTCCCATTTATAAGCTGTCTGATAACATTCAAATACAATATCACTATGATCTATACCATATAATTTTCTATATTCCTCAATATCCCTACGGAGATCAAGCTCCCTCTCAGCAGTCTCTGCCAAGAAGAGCTTGATTTCTCCATTAGGATTATCATTACAGGCATCAAGAAAAACAAAGGTTTTCCCCATACCTGTAGCAAGATTGACGGTTCCTCTCCTATCAGAGCATCTCCATCTGTCGAGGGCCGCTAACTGCAACTCTCGTTTCTTTTGGTTTACATTCATTGTGTCTGATGCCCTTGTCAGTCATCACAATGTTAAGAGCACCCATATTTATGAGTAGCTCACAGGTAGAACACCTTCTTGTTGTTTTATCAGATCTCATGGTTAATTAAGTGTTTCATTTTGTTGTTTGATTTCCATTGTTATTTGATTTTAAGTTATTCTCCTTTTTCTTTAAGTCTTTCGATCTCTTTATTCAAAAGCTCATATCTTGGACGTAGCAACCGAGGTTTAAAACAGTAGCCAATATGATTTTTTGGGAGAGTAGATATATAACTGTATATATATTTGTTTTCTTCGATCGTTGTTTCTACTTTCAAATATAAAAAAATAGCAGCAGAACACATTCCGTCATATTTTGCTCGATTGAAAAACAATCTTATTTTCTTTTCCCAACCAGTACCTGTCATCTCATCTCTTAAGATGGTGAGTAACTCTGACATTTTTCTTTTAGTTTCCATTTTATCCTTTTATTTGTTTATTTTTATAAAGATCTTGCCAATCAATTATGATGTATTTTGATGTTTTTGTTTTTCTTCCCGGCTCGCAATGTGTAATTATGACAAATTCATCAAGTGTAACCACATAATGTACCCAAAAAGCATCAGACTGCGGATGGTTTATTATCTTAATCCTATCTTGATCAAACCTTAATTCGTCAAAGTGCATCATCATCAATTCAACAAGGTCATCATAAAAACGTTTATGTCCCGGTCTTGTCTCATTATAAACAACGTTTTTAATTTTCATTACCCTTTATTTGTTTAATTATCCTATTAGCTTGTCTTATGTAATAAGCGTGGTCGATATCATAAGGTGGTTCATGATAATCATTGAATATCCTTACATTACCTTGCGCTTCCACATAAGATTCTCTTTTGACATCTTTATCTAAAACATCTTCGACAATACTGAATATGTCCAATTGTTTTGGATCATTCTTTCGATATATGTCGAGTTTCGTCTCTTTTGTCTCAAGTTGTGGTAATGATTTGATTATCGCACCAAATCCTCTTGACATATGATATCTTGTAGTTCTTGTCAATGGTTTGTCACCATCAGAACCTATATATCTGAATTCAGAACTTCGGTCTCCACGAACAGCTTTGCAGAAATCATATATACCATGAGCTTTGATGGCTGAACCATCTATGATAAGATCATCATAAGATGTCATATTCATATGTTCATACACTGTCTTCTCAACAGGTATGTTATGTATAAGATTTCTTGCTACTGCTATTGGTACAACTCTCATTGAATGGTCTTTATGCCATGCTTTATCTATTTCGAACTCTCCTTTGAGTTTTATTTTCCCTTTTGTACTGACTGCCATGTAATTATTCACATTTAGGATATGCATTGAAGCATAATCAGCAGTCTCTAATGTAAGACCCGTCAGTTGTTCCCATTTATTCATGGATTCTGACAATCTTTCTCTATCTTTTCTTCGTACAGCTACTGTTATACCATCAGTATTAGCCTGAAGTATCTTACAGTATTCTGTGACATCCTCTATCAACATTGTTATCAATAGTTGCCCATTGATCGTTATACTCATCGTGAATAACGGATCATATAACCAACTGAATTTACTGTTACTTTTACCATAACTTGCATTAAGTGCGATCTTTATCCCATAATTCTCAGGAGTACCTTTTGGATACTTTGATCTCTCATTGAAAAGATTCTCATATACATAACAGAAGTCTTCACCCAGATGCTTAGGATACCATTTATTACGTATCGCCAGCATCGGATAGAAGCTGATCACATCAATATCAACAATATCAAATTCATCATTTGCAATGTATGAACCTGATTTTATACACCCATGAATCCCACCCAGAGCATATTCATAAGGTATATCATTATAAGTGACTGAATCACTGAAACCCCCTTTAGTATCTCTAATGATCAGATCAGAGAATCTTTCATGAAGACCTTTGAATGTCGGTGTATTGAATTTAATATATGGTAGAAGTATGTCTTTTACCACTATCTCATTACGAGATGTCTTCAGTTCTCTTATATCTGAAGGATCATCACCTACAACTTTACAATATTCACTAAGTAGTATCTCAGATCCCATTGATGAATCAGATAGATCATACAGATTAAGATCATATGTCGTTGATAAGGATTTACGCATATTGATCTCAGCAGTCGATCTCTTATAGAGTTCAACAGTTGCTGTCACATCATTATGACAATAATCTATTACAGTCTGTATCTGATCAACTGTTATCTCATCGTTCGGATTGAATGGCAGATCCTGCATATGAGGTGATCTGAATGCGAATTCAAGCCATTTGAGACTACATCTTTTAGCTGGATTGTCATAGTGGTGAAGTTTCATCAGATCGAATTGAGGTATATGACAACGATTGAACTGATGTTTATCACTGTTGATCAATGTATCACTGAATGCTCTCAATTCCTCAAGAAATAACTTACTATTTCTGTGTTTACCTCTTATGTCTATGAGTTTCTGTATAACAGGACCATCATATTTACGGTTGTTGAAACCTATGAGAGCTAATGTTTTACAGAAAGTGATGAAGGGATCTATCTGTGTAATATCATGTGAGGAATGTAGATGGAATACATGACGTACTCCATCCAGATCCTCACCAACAAACACAAATAGACCCTTCATCATTTCAATATCACCTATCACCTTGTGCAACATCCGCAATAGGTTGTTCTTGTTCAAGAATCTCTGCTTTTAACATAGCCACAATCAGTTTTGTGTTCTCTATGTCAAAATTAGGCATATTTGCAAGTCTCGTTGCTATTTTATCAATTTCTTCATCGTTGACAATACCATTCAGGGTAATATCGCTTTCGATACGATTAATAAAATCTTTAGCCTTTTTATAAGCATTCTTAATAGATTCGGTGTCTTTTATTGTAACAGAACTGTACTCATCCACCACTGCTTTAGGTATGTTAAACAACTTCCCATCTGAAGTCATCAAAGCCAGAAATCTTGAATTCTGACTGACAATCTTAGGAAGAATCTCTCCTTTTGAGAATGCTTTACCACCAAAAGCAGTGAAATCTGTATTAAAAACGTATTGTTTATTGATATCAATATCAGTATTCTCTAAAGAAGATGGCAAAGAGACACTTTCTTTCAGATACTTTGTTAATTCTAATATTGATTCAATTCTTTGTTTGAGTGTTATTACCATATTTACGTAATTTTAGAAATTTGATCAAGGGATGATAATGACGAATATCCATTCCCTCTGATTTGAATGTGGCATGATCACCACTTATAGAAGTCACTTCCAAAACAGGAAGTCGTTCACCTTTTGCAATATCATCTTTCTCAAGAATAACATCGCGGTGTAATATACAGTTATTAAGAGTAGCCGAGAATGAAGCGCGTCTGTTCTCATCACGAGATTGTGAATAATCGTATTTTAAAGAAGCTCTTGTGTTTCTCGAAGGTCGTTCATTTTCGCTGGTACACATAGGTATCAACAATATGGATCGTGATACACATATCACATGATCTCCTACATTGACGGTATTTCCTTTTACATCAGTCATGTTTGATAGTCTTTAATGTTACGTAATTGATTGTCTGTCCCTTCCTACCTTTTATCCTGTCTTTCTTGAGTCGTCCTGTAGGATTATTACCAAGATCACGAAAGATCAACTCATCATCTTTTGTGATTTTTATACCGAGAAATTTTTCATCGGTGGTCTTATTGTGTATTTGTATTATCTGCATTTTCGTACTTGTTTTTAAGTCTTTGTAGTTCTTTCAATTCACGTTCTTTCAGAACCTTCTCTATTCTTTTTTCACGATCAATTCGTTTCCTATGTTCCTCATCATTTTCTTCTCTTATTTTAAAAAATCTATACCCACCTTGTCTTCCGATCTCAATGTGAGTGACACCAAGAGATCTTAGTTTCTTTATATCATTCTCAATTTCATCAATCGGAGTGTAAGATATCCACTTGACATGATGACTAATAATCTCGTATACTTTTTTTTTCATTTCACATTTTTATTTTAAAATTTTGTTATTTATTTTTAGCACCCACTTCGGGTCAAGCTGGCAACTCCTAATATACTCTTCTTCCGCTAATGCCCTATTGGAAGCTATATTTCATACATCTCTGTATGATTTCAACTGTCTATTTAAGGTAAGACGGTTCAGAGGTTTGAACACCTTTGTTAATCTTTATCATTAGAAATTTACTCTTGACAAAAGGTTAGCAATTGTTTACATTTGTATAAACAATGTGGTTCAGCGTATTTGAAAGCTTGGAACCCATTTTTAAAAAGGTAGGTCATCAAGATCTACCTTTTCTGTTTTTTTACGTGATTATCAAAAACGTGTCTTAATGAAAGTTCGCGATTTTGTAATTGACTTACTTCATTTGCATAATAACCCGAATTCCTTTTTGTGGCTCGCATTAATGCTGACCAACTATACTTACTGCTAAGAAATGAATAACAATCGTTCCTACCAATACAACTAAAAGGAGATGTAAAGCAAACAAGATCATTAAGAAGTTCATCTGAAACATATCCTTCATCATTCAGTATCATTAACCAATCAATCAGTTTTATTGTCATGTTTTTTTTAATTTTATTATACATTCCTGTATCATATCAAGACTACATCTTACATATAATTCGGATACATTAAATCCATATAACGAATGTACAACAGTCCAATAAAAACAAGCGCTTAGTACAGAAGGATGTGCTTGTTGATGAATAACGTCTTTTCTGCAAGAGCTTACTAAATTAGTAAGCTCTTCATCTGTTATCAATGAATCCTTATTCATCTGATAAAGAAGATCCAAATTAGTTGGATTTTTCATTAAAACTTACTTTTAAGATCAATGACTTTCATGATATTATCATAAGCAGTATAAAAACTTCTTCCAAATCTAAATGCGTTATTTCTTGTACGAACTAACCACATAGAAATAGGGTAATCTGATATATTTATTCTCATGGTTCCCTTCCAATTTAACTCAGAATGTTCTATTAATGCGTTTACATCGTCTTCTGTTATGATATTAAGATCATTCTTAATATCAAACTCTTGTAATTCATATAGTTTCTCAAGTACGCTCATATGTGTGTTTTTGAATATAAATGTGCCAAAAATTCTAGATCATTTCTATTCCTACTACAACAGTATAACTCAGAAATATAAGAGAATAACAATGTTTTTCTTGAACAAATATCACCTACTTGTAATTTATTTGCAATATTAAGTAGTTTCTCAAGCTCATTATCATGATATGTAGATTCATTATTAAGATGATAAATCTTGTCTATTACTGTTGCTCCATTATTATTCATACTTGCTATGATTTAGATTGTTTTATTGAAAATCGTTTTTGGAATTCCTCAAATCTATTTAGTTCGAATTGAGTAGCACAATCGTGACTAATCCTCTGCATTCGATTACGATCTGTGGTGTAATCCCAAATCCAAGCAGAATTTACAAATTGAAACCAATCGGGAATGATATCTCTTCCTTCAAGATATCTTTCTTTTATTTTTGGAAAATTCAATAAAAGAAATTCCAAATCATCATCATTAATTATCCCTTCATTATGAATGAAGTATATTGCATCTAAGATTTTATTTTTCATGATTTTCATTATTTAGAGAGGTAGGTGGATTCGAACCTGCTTATTTCATGTTTGAGAAATGACCGCGTAACTCACTTCATCCCAATACAAAAGTAAACTTCTGCCGGCAACGATGTTTACGGAATGATGCTCTTGACAAATGCATTGACACCACAATGCTACTACCTCTTTAATTGATGATTTAACTCATCAATGCTATTATCCACCAAGAATTGACTTCGATTATTGAATAATCAATTTTTAATAAGAATAATTTAATTCTATTACCACACATCTTTATTACTGGTTTAGCACCCTCTTGTCTTACTCACAGAATGGCAACCTAAATCGGCATCTCTGCTATTGTAAGAGTAGGGTCACGTAGTTAATTTCTCGAAGTGGAAACCACCCCGATAGTATTAGCCACTTGCTGAGAACTTCCAATGATTTATAATAGCATATCTCATACGGCTATATCCATTCTGTATATTACTATACAGTTTCAATCAGGATTTAGATATGTTTCCAATTTTTTCTTTGAATTATTCCTGCTACACAACCATAGGAAACATTATAATGTACAGCTAATTGCTGATAACTAAGTTTATCATTTTCTCTTTTTTTCTCATTTCTAAAACTTGTTCTTCAGTTAACACTGAAAAGCCGTTATTAGACCCTTTGTTTGAAGCATAACCTAATTTATATCCCGCTATCGATGTTCAGAGCAGTTTACCAAGATACTAACTACATTTTATTAATATCTACAGAAAGACCATCTGAACCTATCCACCATATCGTTAAACATGGTAGAAGGTTCAAACAGTATCTTTTGCAGCTAACAGAATAATGCAGACCAACCCAAAAGAATTGTCCTCTTACAAGTATTCCATATTTCTGCTTGTTAAGAATCTCATACATGAAGTATAAGACTTCCCCAATTAGGAGATGATTGAGCAATCTGAGAAAGAATGGTATCTTTTGCAGATTGAAATACAGAACTGTTGTTTCTCGCTTCTTTGCGATAATTCAACTTCTCTCGCTTGATTGCGAGTTTCTCAGCAGGTGTGAGTGCAACAGGATCACTCTTATCTATACGAAAAGAGTTGATTGCTGTAAACACCTCTTGCTTCAAATGAAAAGGTTGTGTTCTTTCTACTTCAGAAGAACGCCTCAAAAGTTGTTGAAATTGCATGATGTTTGTTATTAAGTGATTGTTATTAAGTGATTGTTATTAAAGATTGATCGATGGGCAGGACTCGAACCTGTAATTAGGATTATTTAATCGGGCTTCATACCGTACCTACCTTTCGGCGCGTCTACCAATTCCGCCACCATCGAAACATTGTTAATTCAGTAGAGCAACAATGCCTGCAATTACAAGAAGTACTAATAGAATACCTATTAGAAATGCGGCTGGCATCCAAAGAGGTGCTGTTACCCACCACCATGACCATGTGATATGACCAGTGAGTTTAAGCGTCATGAATATCAGAAACATGATGCTAAAGAAAGGAAAACTAATTTGTGTTGTTTTTTCTTGTGACATAGTTCAAATTTAATCAATAACAAATATACCAATTACAATAAAAGTAACAACAGCTCCAAAGAGAAAAGCAATACAAAATATATAACCCTCATCATTTCTCATTTCATAAAGAAGGGTCTTATCGTCCATTATATACATTGTATCATCAATGATGACAATCTGTACACTGTCTTTAGGAGCTTCAATCACTTCTTGAGTGACATCTTTCGGGTTATCGACTTTATCGATCGATGAGTCGCATGATGCGAACATTATGATCAACGAAAAAAGAAAAAGAAAACGTTTCATTAGTTTTAATTAAAGGTTTAACAAAGTGAAAAAAATGTACATCGGGAAACTCCTGTACCTAAGTGAAATAGCTTATGATACATTTATCTATCCCCCGGAGTCATCGCAATACCCAAATTACATCGCTCACCCGGTGTTGTTCAGCAACATTTAGTATTCAATGTACATGAGTTATTTAATCAAAAGTGATTCTTGCACTATCGATTTAAAATTCAATTCCTTTTTTAGAGCATGAGCAGCATGAGCAGCATAAGCAGTAGCAGTAGCAGTAGCAGTAGCAGTAGCAGTAGCAGTAGCAGCATAAGCAGCAGCATAAGCAGCATAAGCAGCAGCATAAGCAGCATAAGCAGCAGCATAAGCATCAACATAAGCAGCAGCATGAGCAACAGCATGAGCAGCATGAGCAGCAGCAGCAGACGTTTTAGTTCTGTCTTTACCACTCAACCATTCATCTGCCCATTTATTCCAAGATGGAGATGTATAAACGTTTTTAACACAAAGTATAGCAAAAGCAGTTTTATTCACCAAAGAAATTCTTGGTGATTCAACTTCTTTTGTTATTATAAGTTGGTTGCTTCCAAATTTAATACCTTTATCTTCTATGATAATACCATCCAATGTATCACATTCAAACATAACAGGATCTTTGATGTTAGAATGTATCGGATTGAATATCATAGCCAAATAAGGATCGTCATAAAAATGAAGACAATTTTTTCCACATAAAATAGGAGACCCTTTAAAAACAATCGGTTTGTTGATCTCATATTGAAAATCACCGTATGCACTCAGATCTTTTTTGAGTAGTTTGTACCCTTTCATTGTTATTAATTAAAAAGTTAGTGGACGCGAGCGGATTTGAAATTTTATAAATACTTTTTCTTGTTTTTAATAAAACAATGTTGTATATTTGTAAGATAAAACATTGTGATGGCAAGAAAAAAGATTATACTTGATTGCGAATGCTGTAAAAAATCTTATGAAAAAGATTTATCAGAATTTGTAAGAAACAGTAAACTCGGAAGAAAGAGTTACTGTTCAATAAATTGTGCTGCTAAAGATATTAACAGTTTATCAAAAGTAGATATTAGAAATGTTTATGATATATCACAACATTCTGGTAACAGAATGGATGAGTTTTCTAAATTCCGTTACTATATCAAACTGATTAATCTCAGAAATCGTAAATTTGCAAGTTTATCTTTAGAAGACTTGAAACAAATTTGGAATAAACAAAAAGGTATTTGTCCTTATACTAATTTAAAATTAATATTGATGGATCATACCTTCTCTCATAAAAATCATCCCTTTTATCGTATAGCATCCTTGGATAGAATAGATTCATCAAAAGGATATACCATTGATAATGTAGAATTCGTAAGTCTTGCAATTAACTTTCTTAAAAACAAATATACTAAACAAGAAGTTATTGAATTCTTATCTATAATCAAAAAGACCGACTGTAACGGAACTCTTTAATGAGTGTTTGAGTTTCACAATAATAGACTATAACTGGTCTATAAGCAGTGAGCTTCCGCTCTTTTATCCATTAATGACCGCAATTGGTATATTCTGGTTCACCCTTAACAAAATACATAATTTCTTTAATTGCACCATATTCAGGATTAACAAATCCTGTTATCATGGTATCAACATTACAGAACATTAGTATAAAAATGATTGCTATAGTACAATAATATAATACTGGAAACATTATTCCCGGATGTATATCACCATAACTATCAATATACAATTTCGGATGATGTTTATAGATCTTATATACAACAATCGTTGATAATGTCAACAGAATAAACACGACTATCCATGTGATAGATTTGACAATCTGTTGTTTGACAAGTATGATATATACATGTTCAACACCGACTTTCAAACCTTCTGCAAGACCCGCAAGACCTGATTTGATATCAGAATAGAGCATTTTGAATGTCGATGATGTATCAACATATGCTACACCATCAGACACACTCTTTGATACAGAGTCTGCTGTTGTTGCAACACTTTCGAGAAAAGTTTCCTGAGCATATGATGTTGTGATGCTCAAGATAAAAACTGTAAGAAGAATTGTTATTGATTTCATTAGAATTGAGTTATTGAGTAATTGTTACAGATTGTACGTTTGATACCGAATTCATCCTTAAAGGATATACATCCAGTGGTTTCATCTTTCTCGTAATCGTATGTGACATGAGTTTGTCTACCATTGAAGTTATTCACATCAATTATGTAGATTATCCTGTTCTCACTTTTTCCTTTGTAGACAAACCATCCTGCATAGAATACAGATCCGATGGCTGCAAAGAAAACAATTACGATTATAAAGAAGATAAAGCTGTTCATGACTCTGAATCGTGTTGTGATGCTGTTCATCTTATTTTACCAACTTGGGGATATGATGATTGATCATCTTGAAACACAGTCTCATACCTTCAGCGACTGGTGCATCTGTTTTCCAATTTGATACATTCTTACCCCACTTCTGAACATTTGATTCGTGTTCAGAGGATTTAATGGGTAATTGAACAGTCTTACCATCTTTGTCCACGAAATACCATATCTTCTGGATCTTCCTGTCTGATCTGGTATTTGCTTTGCCCTTTGGGGCTTTTCGAAAAGGAACGTAATTCATGTCGTTTGAGTTGTTTGTGTTGTTGTTTGATGTACCTATCAACTACGTGTTGATGTTCTGAGAGATCTTCTGGATCTAACATTTTGAGATTGATTTGAGATTGGTTAAAGTTACATGTTTTACTCTGAAGTAACAAAACGTATTGAGTCTCCTTTCATCAGATTCTTTCCAGCAGTACGAAATGCTTCACCAAGATCTGCGGCATTACAAGAATAATCCATGCCCTTTCCATTAGAGTATTCAATACGGAAAGAATAAACATGTTGTTGTTTAAAGTCATTAGGTTTTGCATCAGATGCAACTATTTCAGTTGTTACAGCATCTTCATTTTTTATATTACCAAGCGACAATTGTGCTGCAAGAGTTTTAATGTACGCATCGTGTACTTCTGGATATCTCAATTCTCCACTTGCACTGATATTCAACGCTTGTTTATTGATACTGTCCATCAATTCATTATTGATTGTAGTCTTCATGTTTTTGATTATTGATTAAGTTTTTAGTTTTTCAGTCAGATGTTCTTTAGGATTTTCAATTCGTATATGATTTATACAAATTGCTTCATTTTTAAGACGATTAATCTCTTTTCGCGAAGCACCATGAGCACGATCAATGAAATTAACAACATCTGTAATTGTAAACGTTTTTGGTTCTTTATACATCATTGTTGGTATTATAATGTTTAGTAATGAATTGCTGAGAAGATAGGATTCGAACCCATGACCCCAATTTCTCAGGGTGGCGATTTTCAAGACCGCTGCATTAAACCTCTCTGCCACTTCTCAATAAGTAAAAAAGAGGGGGACACGTTATCATATCCCCCTCGGCCGCCTGCCACCACCCATCAGATAATGCTGATGGAACCATTGATATCATAAATAGGCTGTACTCTATCTCGTATTGGATTTGTCAGATACGACAGCGTATTAAGGATATCACAGATGACCTTTGATAGTCAACTGAAAGTTCTTACCATCAACAGAATTGCACTGTATCACCTCTATGTCATTCAACATATCAATGATGTTCGGTGCAAGCATATGAGGACTGAATTTGAGAATGCGAGGCTTTGTAATTGTATCGGCTTTACCAGTCAAGATTGTTGATGGTATATCGGACCACTTGGATTCAGCACTTGTTGTAGGAAGTTTCTCAACTTTCTGCAATTTCGATTTATCACGCGTTTTGCGATGATTTTCGATATTTTGCTTAGTCATCTCATTATTCAGTTTCTCAGCCATGAATCGATTGGGAATAATTTTTCCCCAATTGTAACTAAATCCTTTTAATTTCGATCCTTTACGAATTATTATATTGTTTTTAGCCAATATAGCAAGATGATTGGTTGTAAAACCCGTTAAACCGACCATTTCTTTGGTATTGGTATGTCTACCTTCTCCAATAAATGATTTGAGAGCCTTGAGACGTTCAAGAGTTACTTCACGCTCAGAAATCTGTTTTGTTGTTAGTGATGCCATGTTACTTGATGTTTGAAATGAATGAATGATTGATCTGTTGTTATTAGCACCCTCTTGTCTTGCTTTCGTGTAGCTTGGCTACTGAATTTCACAGGACGTGCAAGAGTAGGGTCACTTGTCATTACATTAAAAGTATCCATCAGCTCAACAAAATGAGGGCCTTAATCTCAAAAAAAAAGCAGATACTCCGTTGGGGCTATTTTTTGTTGATTCGGTAATAATGACAATATTGCTGAGAACTCATTAACGGTGTAGTGGGTTACATTTCTTCAGAGTACTACTGGAATGTAAAAGAACACTATTGCAATCGCATCACTTCTTTCTCAAGGAAGCACCGTATCCGCCATTACTGACGGAATCTTCGAGCGAAGCTCAGGATCAATGTTTAGCCTATTAATTATGAACTTATTTTACTTTGTTCATACTCTTTCACTTCTTCAATAGTATCAAAATAACGTATTGGATTCGGTGATTCTAATGATGCGTCTTCACACATATCAATATAATCTGCGTGCATTTCATCATCAATTGTAACACCGTGAGCTTCGACATGCTGACATATTTCACACTCACATCCATTAGAATTTCTGTAAATAGTTTTACCTATTCTGTCTTTAAACCATTGTGATCTATCCATTGTTATCCGATTTTTAATTAGGGTTTTAACAGTCTCTCCATTCGTAGTCAGGACAGGATTCGAACCTGTAACTCTACCGCAATTACGCAGTCTCGTCATACCATTTCACCACCTGACTATTTAACACCCTATTTTATCCAACTTACAGATGTTATGGCTGTCCCCATTACTGGGTTAGGAATAATCATTTCGTCCTTACGAGGTCGGGGTGATATCCCCTGGCGTTCTTCCTATACGCCAATGTACGTTCTCCTATGGTTATCACACCATTTCTCATCATATGGAGCATACTATTTGGTGATTAACCAAATCGTGTAGTCAGAACAGGAATCGAACCTGTATGTAGTGAGCAGCAATATGTGTCTTACTATGCGTAGCCATTCCGCCACCTGACTGTAAAAAATCACTTGTCCAAATTCCAGTGGAATATCAATTAAGGAGTATATCGTCACCTATTGGAGACCAAATAGTATTACTACTATTCTACAACATTTACCGAAGTTCATATTCACGTTATCCTTCACACCTACTTTCTTCAATGTGGTTCAATTGATATCTCTACAACTTTAGTCATTAGTTCACGTTGCGGTGTTGTAAGAAGCATATTCCACCAAGCAATAGCTTGTTCTCTTGTTGATAATCCAACCTTTTGAACTGCACACTTCAATTGATTCGATGTTTCATTTGTTTTCATCTTAACAAAAGTTATTGATTGTTGTTACACTTACAGGTAGTAACTTCACCTTTTATTACAACAGAAAGATATTCTGTTGATCAAATTCATTGTAGATCAAATCATTCCTTTTGATACCATACTGATTGAAGTATTCAACATAACCATCGATTTTGATATAACCAGATATCTCTCTGGCCAATTTCTTTGGTTTATCACACTTTGTTATGTATGATATATGTTTATAAAAACCAGTACAATATTTACCTTGTAGATCATTTTGATTAATGATCACACAGTTATTTGATACAGTATGTGTTATAGCAAACCATTGATTCTTTATTTTGAAACAAGGATGCCAATTTTTAATATCATTGATATTATCAGAAAAGACATTTAAACCTGAATATACAGGATGTAAGAATCTTTTCTGTACTCTGTTATATTTATCTATATCATATAACATGTTGATTTGGTTTTAGTTGAATAATTGGATTACACACTATCACCTCATGTAGGTTTGTTCTTGATAGCATTTCTAACTTCTATTGATCAGATAGTCGTTACGGAATTTCAACCGGGTATTGTGGATGTTCATGGGCGATTGATGAGTATTCGGAATCCATGAACAAGTAGTGAGAATCACTCACCATTGTCTGTAATCACTTCCACCGCCAAGTACAAGCGTATCAGGCAACCAACCTGTAATGAGTTTACTTTTGATATACCTTATCAAAAGGTATGTCATGAATTTCACATATATATTTTAATACATGAAATCCATGATAAGCTCGTGATTTTTAATTTTTTGTTACTGGTAATCACCACAGTCTGCACTGGATTTAAATTGGTAAATGTTTATAAACTCTACCTTTAATAATATCACATATTCTTTGCTCTGTTAAATTAAACTCTAATATTAATTCTTTTCTTGTTTTAGTTTTATTTTTAACAGATTCTCTAATAAACAATATTTCATTATCTGTAAATTTTCTGCGTTTTATAGCAGATTCTTTTAAATGATTATTTTTATGTTTACCTTTATTAGATTGTGATATTTTCTTTTTTGTTTCTTCAGAATGTTTAGTTCCTATTTTAGCTAGTTTAATATTGTTTTTCCAACTATCAGTTCTTTTTAAATTTTTAAACTGATTTTTAAGTTTTTCTTTTTGTTCTTCTGTATAAACAATATTAACTTTTCCTTCACCCCCATCAGTCATATTTGCTAAAATACCAGTATTATTATCTTTTCTACCATATTTAGCAATTAGTTCTTTTTCTATAACGCAAGCTTCTTCCCAACTAATATTATCATTAATAATTTCAACTTTATATTGAGTTTTATTAATGATATTAACCCAATAAGAATTTCTTTTTACTTTTAAGTAAGCACGATTATATTTTTTACCTCTACTAATACCAACATAAAATATTTCATTGTTATCTAATCTAACATGTTGATATACATAAGCCATTTTAATTTAAATTTATTGGTAAGTTATCATCTTACCCGCACAATGCTAAAATACTAAATTTTAGCTACTTTGTCAAATTTACAAATGACAAAGGCATAAATAAGTTGGGAATTTTTCACCACAATTACAGGCACTTATTTATGCTGCCACCACAATACTACTATAGATTATTACATAATAACATATAATGTTATTTATGATTCTTTCGTATTGTTTTACAATCTCTACCAACTATCCATGTATGTTTGGTCATTTGGTATGAATTATTACTAAAACCTTTTGATGATTGTACGTTTATCCTTTTAGATTCGGATCGGTTATACCCTACAATTAGGATGTAGCTAAACACTACTCTTTGCCACCATCAAAAGTAACCAGCTATGAATAAATTCTGTTTGGT